>Ga0256833_1000266_pt1 | contig 41451 bp, 37 predicted proteins | sample 356284metaG_FD_190535 | JGI IMG/M metagenome (GOLD analysis project Ga0256833, IMG submission 190535) | Hydrothermal vent microbial communities from Mid Atlantic Ridge, Atlantic Ocean - 356-284 | ecosystem: Environmental > Aquatic > Marine > Hydrothermal vents | place: Atlantic Ocean: Mid... | reverse complement strand
CGTGGTGGAAGTGGAGATCGAAAACATCGGCATTCTGCGCAATCCGGTGCGGGCGGAAAAGAGCTGAGACGTAAAAGTTCAGCAGCACGCCCTCTGCACGCGCTCGCGGCTGGCCGCATAGCGGCGGACTATAGCGGCCAGCCGCGATCACGCACAGCTGACGCACTGCTGAACTTTTACCAAAAGTATTGCTGTTTTTCGAGTAGTTGCTGATAGCGGTGAACTGTTACGCTGAGACCTGCAGGATGCAGGTGAGAATACCTCCATGACCACCCACCGTAAAAAGCCCTGTGCGGAACAGTTCCGCACAGGGCTTTTTCTTTACTCACCCGGCTTTCCCGCTTATTCCGGCACGATGCGGACCGCGCCCCTGTCAGCCGAGGCGGCAAAATGGGCATAGGCCCGCAGGGCCGCCGGTACCGGTCGCTGCCGGTCCGGGGTGAAGGCCCTGTGTCCCCGCTCCTCTTCCTGCTGCCTGCGCGCCGACAGCTCCTCCCCGGAAACCAGCAGGCTGATGGACCGTGCATTGATATCTATCTCCACCGGATCACCGTCCCGGACCAGGGCGATATCACCTCCCTCGGCCGCCTCGGGGGAGACGTGGCCGATGGAAAGCCCGGAGGTGCCGCCGGAGAAGCGGCCGTCGGTGACCAGGGCGCAGGCCGTGCCCAGGTGCATGGACTTGAGATAGGAGGTGGGGTAGAGCATCTCCTGCATCCCGGGGCCGCCCTTGGGGCCCTCGTAGAGGATAAAGACCACGTCACCGGGGGACAGGTCTCCCCCCAGGATGCCCTCGCAGGCCGCGTCCTGGGAATGGTATACCTTGGCCCGACCCCGGAAATGCAGTACCGAAGGGTCGACGCCGGCCGTCTTGACGATGCAGCCCCGCCGGGCGATGTTGCCGTAGAGCACGGCCAGGCCGCCGTCGGTGGAATAGCAGTGGTCCAGGTCACGGATGCAGCCCCCGGCCCGGTCCCGGTCGAGTTCGTCGTACATGGTCTCCTGGGAGCCCATGACCAGGTTGCGGCCGCTGCTGGCCGGCGCGCTCCGGTAGAGGGTGAGCGCCTCGTCGCTCACCGTGTCGCGCATGATGTCGTAGCGGTCCAGGGCCTGGGCCAGGGTCAGGCCGTCGGCGCGGAAGACCGAGGTGTCCAGCAGGCCGGCCCGGTCCAGCTCGCCCAGAATACCGAGGATACCGCCGGCCCGGTTGACATCCTGAACATGGTAGGAGGAACTGGGCGCCACCTTGCACAGGATCGGAGTGGTGCGTGACAGGGCGTCGATGTCGTCCATGGTGAAATCGACACCCGCCTCCATGGCGATGGCCAGGAGGTGAAGGACGGTGTTGGTGGAGCCGCCCATGGCGATGTCAAGGATCATGGAGTTCCTGAACGCGGCCCGGGTGGCGATGGAGCGCGGCAGCACCGAATCGTCGCCGGCCCCGTACCAGGCATCGCACATCTCGACGATCCTGCGGGCGGCCCGGTCAAAGAGCGCCAGCCGGCCGGCATGGGTGGCGACCACGGTACCGTTGCCGGGCAGGGCCAGGCCGAGGACCTCGTTGAGGCAGTTCATGGAGTTGGCGGTGAACATACCGGAACAGGAGCCGCAGGTGGGACAGGCCGAGCGCTCCAGGGCCTCCACCCGTTCCTCGCTCACCGAACTGTCGGCCGCCTCCACCATGGCGTCCACCAGGTCGCAGGCCGCATCGTCGACAATGCCGGCCTCCATGGGACCGCCGGAGACGAAGATGGCCGGGATATTGAGCCGGACCGCGGCCATGAGCATGCCCGGCGTGATCTTGTCGCAGTTGGAGATGCAGACCATAGCATCGACCTGGTGGGCATTGCACATGTATTCCACCGAGTCGGCGATGAGCTCCCGGGACGGCAGGGAATAGAGCATGCCGTCGTGGCCCATGGCAATGCCGTCGTCGATGGCGATGGTGTTGAACTCGGCCGCGAAACAGCCCAGCTCTTCGATCTTTTTCTTGACCCGCTGCCCGATGTCGTGCAGGTGGACATGGCCGGGCACGAACTGGGTGAACGAGTTGACCACCGCGATCACCGGCCGGCCGAACTGCTCGTCTTTCATGCCGTTGGCCCGCCAGAGGGCCCGCGCCCCGGCCATCCTTCTTCCCCGGGTTGTCGTCGCACTGCGTAATGGAACCGCCATCATGGAATCTCCCTGTGGTGTGAAGCGGACTGGATCCGCAAATTTTTCCCTTGTATTTCGTTCCTGTTTGGCGATACTACCTAATAAGGCTCTTTGTCAATCTCTTCCGGCCCGATCCGGCAGCTGTGCCCGCGGCACCGTGTGCATACCGGCACAGCACGGCAGGATTCGGACCGGAGAGCGCAACTGGTCACGGGATGCGCAATCCTGTGATTCTACGATCTGCCGGGATGCTCTCTGCCATGAAACAGCCGGAAATCAACTACTGGATCACGGCCATGCTGGCCAAACACGAACGGGTCTCGGATCTCAATATCACTGTGGGCAAGGCTCTGCAAGTGGAAAGCGACGGTATTCTCGTGCCAGTGGACGTGGAACCGCCGGTGCGCGAGCTGACGCCCTTTCAGACCGAGGTCTTCGCCCTCAACCTCATCGGCGGCAACCGCCGCCTGCTGCGTGACCTGGTCAGCAAGGGCTCCTGCGATCTCTCCTATTCCCTCAACGACCGGGTCCGCTTCCGGGTCAACATATTTTCCCAGAAAGGGTACTACACCACCGTCCTCCGCAAACTGGAAACCAAGATCCCCTCCATCGACTCCTTCCAGTTTCCGGAATCCTTCAACATGATGGCTCGCGAGGTCAACGGCCTGATCCTGTTCACCGGCGCCACCGGCACCGGAAAGACCACCTCCATGGCAGCGATCCTCAACCGGATCAACGAGGAACGGCCGGTCCACATCGTCACCCTGGAGGACCCCATCGAATATGTCCATCCCCACAAGAAGGCCACCTTCAACCAGCGGGAGATGGGCGACGACTTTGACACATTTGCCAACGGTCTGCGGGCTGCGCTCCGGCAGGCGCCCAAGGTCATTCTCGTCGGCGAGATCCGTGACCGCGAGACCCTGGAGATCGCGCTCACCGCGGCCGAAACCGGTCATGTGGTCTTTTCCACCCTCCATACCATCGATGCCGGCCAGACCATCAACCGGATACTCGGCATGTTCGAGCAGGACGAACAGCCGCAGATCCGCAACCGCCTGGTGGACACCATCCGCTGGGTCGTCAGCCAGCGGCTCCTGCCCAGGATCGGCGGCGGCCGGGTGGCGGCCATGGAGATCCTCTGCACCAGCCTGCGGATCAAGGACCTGATCATCAACGGCGAGACCGAGGACAAGACCTTCTACAACGTGCTCAAGGAAGGATCGGCGCACAACATGCGCACCTTTGACCAGCACCTGCTCGAACTCTACGAACAGGGGCTGATCACCGAGGAATCGGCCATCTCCTATTCCTCGCACCGCAGCGAGATCAAGCGTGGCCTGGACACCATCAAGTCGGCCCGCGGCGAAAAGACATCGGATATCGACGACCTCAGGATGGAGGAGGAGGAACAGGCCGATCCCTATGGCGGCTGGTCCTGACCATCCAGTCCAGTGAAGTTTTCGGAGCATCTCATGATACGCAACTGCCCCCACTGCCACACTCCTCTTCGTCTCAGCGACAGCCAGCAGGCCCAGCTGAAAAAGGCCCTGGCCGCCCTTGCACCGGGCAAACAGATCACCATCCGCTGCCCGAACTGCAAAAAGGCGATCCGGCTTGGCCGCAACGGCCCGGCCGAGACACCAGCGGCCGCGACAAAGGCCGGTGGCGTCCGTCCACCGGCGCCACCCGACCTGGACTGGCTGAAGACCGGCCGGTTCCAGGGCGAGGAAAAGGTGGAGGACGTGCCCATGGCCCTGGTCCTGTTCGCGGACTCGCCGGCCAGGGAAAAGATCCGCGAGGCCATGGAGTCGGTGGGTTACCAGGTCATGACCGTGGAGACGGCCGACGAGGCCATGGAACGGATGCGCTTTGTCAATTTCGCCTGCGTGGTGTTCCACAGCAGCATGGAGGGCAGTCTCGACAACTCGGCCTTCCACCGCTACATGCGGCAGATGGCCATGGAACGGCGCCGTTATATCTTCTACATCCTCATCGGTCAGAAATTTCACACCCTCTACGACCTGGAGGCCCTGGCCACCAGCGCCAACCTGGTCGTGGCAGAGGGGGATCTCCAGTACTTCGACATCATCCTGCGCAAGGCGATTCCGGCCTACGAGGAGCTGTTTGGCCCCATCCTCGAAGAACTCGGGGCCCAGGGTAAACGCTGACCCCGGGAGAACCCGGCGGTAAAACTCCTGTCTCCCGGCACCTGGAACCTGTCCCCTGGCCCCTGCCACCTGGCCCCTGCCACCTGGCCCCTGGCACCTGTCCCCTGGCACCTGGACCCTGGCACCTGGACCCTGGACCCTGCCGGAGAAACGAAAATCCCGTTGACAAAAAAAGCCTGTTTTTCACGACGAAACAGTTGTTTTTATGAAACAACTCTGGTAAAGAAGGGTTTTTATAGTCCTGTCCACGGGGGACAGGATCTTTCTTTAAATTTTATTCAATAATCTCAAAAGGCTGGCAGGTGCCGGCCCACAGAGGAAGATCAACCCATGACTGACAATGGAACTCAGCCCGCAACCGCGGCAGAAGAAAACGGCACCGAGGATATCAGTTTTGCTGAACTCTTCGAGCAGGAAGACAACAACACCGTCATCAAGGTAGGAGAAGTCGCCATAGGCACGGTGGTCGATAAAACCGACGATGCCGTTCTCATCGATGTGGGCGACAAGGCGGAGAGCTACATTCCCCTTTCCGAATTTCGCCACGAGGACCCGGACCGGGAAATCCAGATCGGCGACCAGTTCGAGGTCTTCATCGAAAAGAGAAAGGAAGAGGGCGGCCTGCTGTTGTCGCGGGAAAAAGCCATTGCCATCAAGGTCTGGGAAAAGATCGCCAAGATCCAGGAGGAAGACGGCACCATCGAGGGACGGATCGAGAACCGGGTCAAGGGCGGCATGTCGGTGGACATCGGAGTGCCCGCCTTCCTGCCCTATTCCCAGATCGACCTGCGGCCGGTCAAGGACCTGGACAGCCTTATCGGCCAGACCTTCGAGTTCAAGATCCTCAAGTTCAACCGCAAGCGCAACAATGTCGTCATCTCCCGCCGGGCCATCCTGGAGGAGCAGCGCAACAAGCTGCGCGAGCAGATGCGCTCCACCCTGCAGGAGGGACAGACCATCCGCGGCGCCATCACCAACATCACCGACTATGGTCTGTTCATCGATCTCGGCGGCATGGACGGCCTCTGCCACATCACCGACCTCTCCTGGGGCCGGGTCTCCCATCCGTCCAAGCTCTACTCGGTGGGCGAGGAGATCGAGGTCAAGATCCTCAAGTACGACCGGGAAACCGACCGGGTCTCCCTGGGAGTCAAGCAGCTCAAGCCCGATCCGTGGGAGCTGGTGCCGGAGAAATATCCGGCCGGTTCCAGGATCAGCGGCAAGGTGGTCTCCATCACCGATTACGGTGTCTTTGTCGAGCTGGAAGAGGGCGTGGAAGGCCTGGTCCACATCTCGGAGATGAGCTGGTCCAAGAAGCCCAGGCATCCCTCCAAGATCGTTTCCGTCGGCGAGCAGATCGAGGTCCAGGTCCTCAAGGTGGAGGCCGAGACCAAGCGGATCTCCCTGGGCATGAAGCAGCTCCTGCCCAATCCGTGGGACGTGGTGGAGGAAAACTATCCCGTCGGCTCGGTCATCGAGGGCAAGATCAAGAATATCACCGATTTCGGTATATTCATCGGCATCGAGGAGGGCATCGACGGCCTCATCCATGTCTCGGATCTCTCCTGGACTGAGCGGATCAAGCATCCTTCCGAGAAATATTCCAAGGGCGAGACCATCCAGGCCGTGGTCCTGAAGATCGACAAGGAAAACGAACGGTTCTCCCTGGGTGTCAAGCAGCTTCAGCCCGATCCGTGGCAGGCGGCGGCCAACAACTATCCCTCCGGCACCATTGTCGAAGGCAAGATCACCAACGTCACCGATTTCGGCGTCTTTGTCCAGCTCGAAGAGGGTATCGAGGGCCTGGTGCATGTCTCCGAGATCAGCCGGGAAAAGATCAAGACCCCGGTGGGGATGTTCAATGTCGGCGACCCGCTCAAGGCCATGATTATCAATGTCTCTGCCGATGACCGCAAGATCGGCCTCTCGGTCAAGGCACTGCAGGAGAAAGAGGAGCGTGGCGGCTCCGTCGACGAGTATGCCCAGCGGCAGAGTTCCGGCCCCTCCACCTTCGGTGACCTGCTGAAGGCCGCCGCATCCGGAGAGACGAAGTCTGACAACGGCGAGGGCGAAGACAAGTAGTTCTGTATGGACGCTATCACCGTCGTGCAGAGCAGTGCAAGCAGACAAACAAAAGGAAACAATCATGCTCAAGCGTGAACTGGTCAACGAAGTCGCCAGGCAGCTCGGCGACTATTACAAGCAGGACATTGCCCAGGCCGTGGATATCATCCTTGAAGAGATATCCGCCGCCCTGGCCGAGCAGAGACGGGTGGAGATCAGGGGATTTGGCAGTTTTTCCGTGCGCACCAGGAAACCGCGCACCACCAAGAACCCCAAGACCGGCAAGATGATGAACATTCCAGCCCGGAAAACCCTTCACTTCACCATGAGTAAATCACTGAAGGAAGTTCTGATCGAAGACGAATAGGCAGGAGAAAAGCTGTTTTGGGCCGGTGCTTGCTTTGTTCAAGTTACCGGCCTTTTTTTATCAGGTGCCAGGTGCCAGGTACCAGGTGACAGGTGGCAGGATTCTTCGTGCGTTTGGGATAGTTCACCGCTATCGGTAACCGCCTAAACATACCGATACTTTTGATAAAAGTTCAGCAGTGCGTCGTAAGCGTAGACACCGGATGGCGTGCTGCTGAACTGGTACAGACGATCTGCTCGGATGCAGGGCGATCCCCCGAACCTCAACCTCGTTGCACCGCTCTGCGGTGCAACGGATACGCCCTCTGCCTGGTTTTCATCGGTTGTTATGCCCGCTCCTGCGGGCATGTAATCCCTCACGGGATAACCAACCACCGGTTTTCTCGACCACAATGGTGCAAGCGCTCTCAGGGGCCGCAGATTTGTGCAGGCGTGCCTGACCGCAGGTTAGCGAGTGCCTGTCCAGAAATGAGGATTTTTGTTACCTATGCGGGCAGGCACGACCGTGCAAAGAGGTAAGCGAAGACTCCGTGCGGCCCCTGTGAGCGCTTACCGCGGACATGCCGGGTTATCCGGACATCAGGGGCCAGGTTCCGGCAAAAGGGAGTGAGGATCAGTGTGATGGACATTTTACGAGTCCATCAGATATAGGGACTAGAGAAAGAGACTGCTGTCGCCCTTGCCGTGGCGGAGGATCTCCGGCTGGTCCGTGACCAGGGAGACCACGGTGGAGGGATCGGGATAGACCTCGCCGCCGTCGATGATCAGGTCGATCCGGTTGCCGAACACCCGGGCCGCGTCCAGGCCGTCGATCACCGGTTCCTCGTCACCTTCGGGCTGGGCGCTGGTGGTGAGGATCGGGTTGCCATGCTCCTCCACCAGGGCCAGGCAGATGGGATGATCCGGCACCCGGATACCGACGGTCTTCTGCCTGGTCATCATGATCCGCGGCACCAGCTTGGTGCCCGGCAGGACAAAGGTATAGGGGCCGGGCAGGTTCTTGCGCATCAGCCGGTAGGCCTGGTTGCCCACATGGCCGTACCGGCTGATGTCCTTCAGGCTGGCGCACATGAAGCTGAAGGGCTTCTGTTTGTGGCGGTGCTTGATCTGGTAGACGCGCTTGACGGCCTTGCGGTTGAAGATGTCACAGCCGATACCGTACATGGTGTCGGTGGGATAGGCGATGACGCCGCCCTTTTTCAGCACCTCCACCGCCTGCCGGATCAGGCGCGGCTGCGGATTGTAGGGATTGATTTCCAGAATCTTTGCCATGTGGAACACTTCACCGCTATCGGCAACTACACTGAATTACCGGTACTTTTCTGCCATGTTCCTCTTGTCGGGAACCGGAGCCGCCACTGCGGCGGCAACCGCTGTCGTCATCCCTCACGGGATGACGAACCATCGGTTTTTCCGAGCACAATGGTGTAAGCGCAGGAGCCGCAGGTTGCAATGGTTCACCGCTCACCCCAAAAAACCGACACTTTTGGTAAAAGTTCAGCAGTGCGTCAGCTGTGCGTCATCGTGGCTGGCCGTCAGGCAAGCAGGCACAGCGAGACTCCGTGCGGTTCCTGTGAGCGCTTACGGATGCCAGGCTGAGAGAATACTCCTGATCCGTGCACCTGACAAGTGATGGTTGCTTTTTCCCCGGCCTCTGTTTGCTTTTACCGCGTAACGTGCTACACTGCGGCATAAGAATAGTTACTACCGGAAAGCGTAACAATTCGCCGCCATCGGCAACTGCAAAGCACGTAACCGGTTGTTTTCATATCATTCAAGGAGACCTTCATGTTCCCGCAGGATATCCCCCCCGCCTATACCTTTGATGACGTTCTGCTCGTCCCTTCCGCCTCGGAGGTGCTGCCCTCCGAGGTCTCCCTCAAGACCCGGCTCACCGACACCATCCAGCTCAACGCCCCGCTGGTCAGCGCCGCCATGGACACGGTCACCGAACACCGGACTGCCATTGCCATGGCCCGGGAAGGCGGTATCGGCATCATCCACAAGAACATGTCCATCGAGAGCCAGGCCACCGAGGTGGAGCGGGTGAAGAAATCGGAATCCGGCATGATTATTGACCCGGTGACGGTGACCGAGAAGCAGAGCGTGGCCGAGGTGCAGGCCATCATGCGCAGCTACAAGATCTCCGGCCTGCCGGTCCTGCGGGGCGACAAGCTGGTTGGCATCGTCACCAACCGCGACCTGCGGTTTGTCTCCGACGACTCCCTGCGGGTCAGTGATGTCATGACCAGCAAGAACCTGGTCACGGTGCCCGAAGGTATCGATCTCGAACACTGCAAGGCCCTGCTCCATGAACATCGGATCGAGAAACTGCTGGTGGTGGATCGCGAGGGAGCCCTCAAGGGACTGATCACCATCAAGGACATCGAGAAGATCAAGAAATACCCCAACGCCGCCAAGGACGAGATCGGCCGCCTCCTGGCCGGGGCCGCCGTCGGCGTCGGGCCGGATATGCTGGCCCGGACCCAGGCCCTGGTCGATGCCGGCGTGGACGTGGTGGTCCTCGATTCAGCGCACGGCCACTCCGCCGGGATCCTCAAGGCGGTTGAAGAGATCCGGCAGACATTTGCCGACCTGCAGGTCATTGCCGGCAACGTGGCCACCGCCGAGGGCACCGCGGCCCTGATCCAGGCCGGCGCCAATGCGGTCAAGGTGGGAGTCGGGCCCGGCTCCATCTGCACGACCCGGATCGTGGCCGGGGTCGGTGTTCCCCAGCTCACCGCCCTCCAGCAGTGTACTGAACAGGCGGCCAAACATGAAATTCCCATCATCGCCGACGGCGGTATCAAGTTTTCCGGTGATATCTGCAAGGCCATCGGTATCGGCGCCCACACCGTCATGGTGGGCTCGCTCTTTGCCGGCACCGACGAGACCCCGGGCGAGACCTTCCTCTTCCAGGGCCGCAAGTACAAGGGCTACCGGGGCATGGGCTCGCTGGGCGCCATGAAGAAGGGCTCCAGCGACCGCTACTTCCAGAACCGGGACAGCGAGAACTCCAAGCTGGTACCCGAGGGCATCGAGGGCAAGGTCCCCTACCGCGGTCCCATCTCCGAGATGATCTACCAGCTCCTCGGCGGCCTGCGTTCCGGCATGGGCTATGTCGGAGCCGCCACCATCGACGAGCTGCACAGGCGGGCCAAGTTCGTCCGCATCTCACCCGCCGGCCTGCGCGAGTCCCATGTCCACGACGTCATCATCACCAAGGAAGCCCCCAACTACCGCACCGAGGGACTGTAGTTCTCCGGCCTTCCGCAACTCAAGCAAACCGGTTATCATGTCCACGCACAGTGAAAAGATCATTATCCTTGATTTCGGCTCCCAGACCACCCAGCTCATTGCCCGCAGGATCCGCGAGCAGAAGGTCTATTCCGAGATCCATCCCTACACCCTGGAACTCGAAAAGCTCACCGCCATGCAGCCTTCGGGAATCGTTCTCTCCGGGGGCCCGGCCAGTGTCTACGACGAGGACGCGCCCATCTCCGACCCCGGCATCTTCGAGCTCGGTATCCCCATCCTCGGCATCTGCTACGGCGCCCAGCTCATGATGCAGCAGCTCGGCGGGCGGGTGGAAAGGGCCGACAAGCGGGAGTTCGGCAAATCTCACCTTTCCATCGAGTATACGGCCGGTATCTTTGCCGGTATGGAGACCACGCCCACCCATTACCAGGTCTGGATGAGCCACGGCGATCGCATCGAGGAACCGGCGCCGGGCTTTGTCGCCACCGCGACCAGCGAGCACTCACCCTATGCCGCCCTCCGCCACACCGACAAACCCTTTGTCGCGGTCCAGTTCCATCCCGAGGTGGCCCATACCCTCATCGGTACCGATATCCTGCGCAACTTCATCTTCGGTATCTGCGGCTGCCATCCCACCTGGACCATGCAGTCGTTCATCGACACCACGGTGAACGAGATCCGGGAAAAGGTGGGCAGCGACCAGGTGATCTGCGCCCTGTCCGGCGGCGTCGACTCCTCGGTCACCGCTGCCCTGGTCCACCGGGCCATCGGCGAGCAGTTGACCTGCATCTATGTCAACAACGGCCTGATGCGCAGCGGTGAATCGGAGAGCGTGCTGCGCTTTTTCCGGGAAAAGACCGATCTGCGGGTCATCGACGTCGATGCCACCAGGTATTTTCTGGGAGAACTGACCGGGATCACCAATCCCGAGGAGAAACGAAAGCGGATCGGCTACGGCTTCATCAGGATCTTCGAGCAAGAGGCCGGGAAACTCGGTGATGTCCGGTTTCTCGCCCAGGGAACCCTCTATCCCGATGTCATCGAATCGGTGGTCTTCCGGGGAAAGGCCCCCATCAAATCGCACCACAACGTCGGTGGTCTGCCGGAGCGGATGCAGCTCGACCTCATCGAACCGCTGCGGGAGCTGTTCAAGGACGAGGTGCGGGAGCTCGGCCTGGAACTCGGCCTGCCCGAGGAGGCCATCTACCGTCAACCCTTCCCCGGTCCCGGCCTGGCCATCCGCATCATGGGCGAGGTGACCGCCGAGCGGCTCAATATTCTGCGCCGTGCCGATGCCATCGTGCTCGAGGAAATGAAGGAATCGGGCTGGTACCGCAAGGTCTGGCAGTCCTTTGCCGTGCTGCTGCCCACCCAGACCGTGGGCGTCATGGGGGACAGCCGCACCTACGAGAACGTGATCGCCATCCGCTGCGTGGACAGCCGCGACGCCATGACCGCGGACTGGTCCAGGTTGCCGTGGGAAATCCTGGGCACCATCTCCAACCGGATCATCAACGAGGTCCGCGGTGTCAACCGGGTGGTCTATGATATCTCCTCCAAGCCGCCGGCCACCATCGAGTGGGAATGATCATGCTCAAGACCGGGATCTACGTCGACGCCGAAAACATCAAGATGAGCGGCGGCTACGGCATGCGCTACGACGTGCTGGTGGAGCTGGCCGGGGGAGGAGATTGCGTCCTTCTCCGGGCCAACTGCTACCTGGCCGAGGACCGGGAACGGACCAAGCGGGACTCCGAATACCGGCACAAGGTCTACACCTACCACAACATCCTGCGCCAGTGCGGCTTCAAGATCATCAAGAAGTACGTGCGCCGCTTCCGCGACGAGGACGGCAATGTCACCACCAAGGCCAATGCCGACATGGACCTGGCCATCGACGCCCTGCTCCAGGCCCGCAACCTGGACCGGATCATCCTCCTCACCGGTGACGGCGACTTCATCCGCCTGGTGATCGCCCTGCAGAACATGGGCTGCCGGGTGGAGGTCATCGGGTTCCACAATGTCAGTCACGAACTGCGGGAGGCAGCGGATTCCTTTCTCTCCGGCTTCCTGATTCCCGGCCTGCTCCCCATCCAGGGACCAGGCAACGGTCCGCACCGGGAAGAGGACTGGCATCGGGGTACGGTGGTCAATTTTTATCCTGACCGCGGCTTCGGCTTTTTTCGCTTCTTTCGCCTGGACAGGGGAGTACTGAAGCCGGACACGGTCTTCTTCCACCTCTCCAGATCCACCCTGGATGCGGACCATCACTTCCAGAACCCGAACCATATCTTTGAATTTCGCATCGTCAACAACCCTGGTAACGACAACCGGTCCGAGGCCTGGGATATCCGTATGATCAGGGAAAGCTGAACAGGTTGATGGCGTGCTGCTGAACCACAGAAACAACCGGAGACAGCATGTGGAAAGTTACGGTAGACAGGGAAAAATGCGCGGGATGCGGTGAATGTGTGGACTCATGCCCCGGCGAGGTGTACGAGCTGATTGAGGGCAAGGCGAAACCGGTCAACCCGGAAGAGTGCCACGGATGCCATACCTGCGAGGCGGTCTGCGAGCAGGACGCCTGCCATGTGGAAGAGGAAGAGTAGTACCCGCGGGGAGAATACAGAGGAGAGGAGAGAGAGAAGAAGTAGACCTGCACCCCCCCACGGGACAATCCGACCCGAGGACGGCTTACTTGAACTGCGCCATCAGGGCCTTGTACTCGTCCATGTTCAGTTTCTGGTTATGGTCGAGATCGGCACCGGCGAACATCTTCTTGCTGATGCCGGCTGCTGCGGCCTCGCTCGCTGAAAGGGCGCCGTCCTTGTTGACATCGATCTTGTCAAAGGCCGGTGCGGCGGCAAACGCGGTCACGGCGATGAGGGACAGCAGCAGTGCGGGAATTACTCTGGACATGGTGAAACCTCCTACAATAATGATGGAAATGAGCCGCTCCGGCCGGGCAGTCGTTGTGCCGGCCCACAGCAGCCTGGAAAACCGACCCGACGCCTTGCCGGGGTCGACTTTCACCTACAGTAACCTCAAACTGTCCCCCTTATAGCAGGTCCCGTGCCATAAAATTAATTGTCATTATTTCAGACAGATGCAAAGGCACACCCCTTCGGATCCTCTTCGGCTGTCGTCCCGGTCTGACAGCACTGACCGTCGCATGGCCGTTGTCCCTGAAATACCGTCCTTTTTCATGTGGCTTCCAGCCGACACCGGTCGGTGGCCTCCCTGGCCCACCCACTGGCCATGTGTATGTTTTTTCTTGTTTTTCATACCGTTCGATCGTATAGTGAACCTACAGAATATCGGGCCGGCCGCCCCTATCACATGGTGTATATGATGCCGGGCCTGGTACAGTTCACCATTTCCACTGGAGGAACCTCATGCCAAGAGACCTGCCCATCGGCAACGGTTCTCTCCTCATCAACTTCGATCACACCGGACAGATTCGCGATATCTACTGGCCCTTTGTCGGCCAGGAAAATCATACCCGCGGCCGCGTCTGCCGGCTGGGCATCTGGACGGAAGGGCGGTTCAGCTGGCTCGATGATCCCGCCTGGCAGCGCTCTCTTTCCTACGGCAACAACACCCTGGTCACCGAATCCCGCCTGCGCAACGATGAGATGGCCATCACCCTCCATCTGCGCGATGCCGTTGATTTCCACGAGGATCTGCTCATCCGCCAGTGCACGGTGGAAAACCATGCCGAACGGGCCAGGGAAATCCGCCTCTTCTTCTGCCACGACCTCTCCATCGGCGGCACCACGGTGGGCGATTCCGCCTACTTTGCCCCTGAGCAGCGGGCCCTGTTCCACTACAAGGGCCGACACTGGTTCCTGATCAGCCTGATCCGCGGCTGGCCCGACAACTGGCAGGACGGCCTTGACCAGTGGGCCGTGGGGATCAAGGATGTCCGCGACCTGGAGGGCTCCTGGCGTGATGCCGAAGATGGTGAGCTCTCCGGCAACCCCGTTGCCCAGGGCAGTATCGATTCAGTGGCCGCCCTTCACCTGCAGACCGGGGCCAGGGGTCAGGCCATGGGCTGGTACGTGATGTGTATCGGCGGCTGTTACGACGACGTCACCCGTATCCACCGCAATGTGCTGCGCAAGGGCCCGGTGGTCCACCTGGAACGGACCGCGGCCTACTGGCGGCTCTGGGCAACCAAGGAAGAGGAATCCTTTGACCGCCTGCCCGCCGAACTGGCCACCCTCTACCACCGCAGCCTCCTCATCATCCGCACCCAGATCGACAACCACGGTGCCATCCTGGCCGGCAACGACTTCGACACCGCCTTTTTCAACCGCGACACCTACTCCTACATGTGGCCCCGTGACGGGGCCCTGGTGGCGGCAAGCCTCATCGATGCCGGGTACTCCGAGATCACCCGCCGCTTTTTCGACTTCTGCCACCGGGTCATCACCCGCAAGGGGTTCCTGCTCCACAAGTATACACCGGACGGCTCCCTGGCCTCCTCCTGGCACACCTGGTATGCCGACGGCCAGCAGCAGCTCCCTATCCAGGAAGACGAGACCGCCCTGGTCCTCTGGGCCCTGTGGCGCCACTTTGTCCGTTTCCGCGACATCGAGTTCGTCAAGCGCCACTACCGCGGCCTGGTCATCCGGGCCGCCCAGTGGATCTGCAGCTATATCGACCGGGAGACCGGCCTGCCCCTGCCCTCCTGGGACCTGTGGGAAGAACGGTACGGGGTCCACGCCTGGACCGTGGCCTCGGTCTGGGCCGGCCTGCAGGCGGCGGCCAACTTTGCCGAGGCCTTTGGCGAAAACACCTACTGCCTGCGCTACCGCAAGATCGCCGCCAGGATGCGGCTGGCCGGCGAAAAGTACCTCTGGGACGAGCAGCGGCAGAGCTTTGTCCGCAGCCTGGTGACGCGGGACGGCCACCGGCAGGCCGACCAGGTGATGGACGCCTCCCTGGTGGGCCTCTGGTACTTCGGCATGCTGGATGCCGACGATCCCCGCATCCGCCTGACCATGGAACGGATGGAGGCCACCCTCCGGATCCGGACCAGGATCTCCGGTCTGGCCCGCTATGAAGACGACGCCTACCACCGGGTCAACGACGAGCCGGAGCAGGTGCCGGGCAACCCCTGGTTCATCTGCACCCTCTGGCTGGCCCAGTGGCTCATCGCCACGGCGGAACGAGCCGATGACCTGGCCCCGGCCCTGGAGCTGATCACCTGGGCCGGCCGCCACAGTCTTCCCTCGGGGGTGATGGCCGAACAGGTGCATCCCCGTACCGCGCGGCCGCTGTCAGTCAGCCCCCTGACCTGGAGTCACTCCACCTACGTGGCAACGGTCCGGGACTATCAGCGCAAGGCGGAACAACTGGAGGCCGCATGAGCGCAACCATCCTCCTGGCCGGTGATATCGGCGGCACCAAGACCAGCCTCGCTCTCTACAGCCGCGACACCTGGCCGGCTCCGCCGCTGCAGAGGCAAACCTTTGCCAACCGGAGCGTGGACGGCCTCGGGACACTCATCGACCGTTTTCTTGCCACTGCCGTGTCCCGGCCGACCGTCGCCTGCTTCGGGGTCGCCGGGCCGGTACTCGGCAACCGGGTCCGCCTGACCAATCTGGACTGGCAGATCGACGGCCCGGCCCTGGCGGACCGCTTCGGCCTGGACCGGGTGCAGCTGGTCAATGACCTGGTGGCCGCGGCCATGGGCGCCCTGCTGCTTGACGACTCCGCTCTCCTGACCATCAATGGCGGCAGGCCGGATCCCGCGGCCACGGGCTGTATCCTGGCTCCGGGCACCGGCCTGGGAGAGGCCTGGGTGGTGCGCGACCAGGGCCGGCCGCTGCCGCGTGCCTCGGAAGGCGGTCATGCCGCTTTTGCGCCACGTGGTGAGGTGGAGCTCGAGCTGTTGCGCTTCATGCAGCGCCGCGCTGGCCATGTCAGCGTGGAACAGGTCTGCTCGGGACGGGCCCTGCCCGCGCTCTTCGCCTTTCTTCGGCAGCGGCTGCCCGTCCCCACCTGGCTGGAGGATCGACTGCAGGCAGCGGACGATCCCACGCCGGTGCTGGTGGATGCGGCCGTGGCAGCGGCGGACACCGGCCCTGACTGTGCCATCGCCGTGGCGACGGTGCAGCTGTTTCTCGATATCCTGGCCGGCGAGGCAGCCAACCTGGCCCTCAAGACCCTGGCCCTGGCCGGGGTCCATATCAGCGGCGGCATGGTGCCGCGGGTCCAGCCCCTCCTCGACCCGGACCGGTTCATGGCCATCTTCAGTCAGGGGGTCTATCACGACATGCTGACCCGGATTCCCGTCCACCTGGTCCTGGATCCCGATGTCGCCCTGCTGGGGGCGGCGGCCTGCGGATTCACCGCCCCGGAGCAAGGCTGATGAACAGGAACATGGCCCGCAAGATCATCATTGTCGGCCTGATCCTGCTCCTGATCCTCCTCTTCCGCCTTCTCGGCCTGGACCGCTACCTGAGTCTGGCCCAGATCAGGGATCAGCAGCAGGCCCTGGCCGGGCTGTATGCGGCCCGGCCGCTGACCGTCATCGGCAGCTACATGCTGATCTATATCCTGGTCACGGCCCTGTCCCTGCCCGGGGCCGCGGTCATGACGCTTGCCGGCGGCGCCCTCTTCGGCCTGGTCACCGGCACCATCGTGGTCTCGTTCGCCTCCAGCATCGGTGCCACCCTGGCCTGCGCCGTGGCCCGCTACCTGCTGCGCGACTGGGTGCAGCAACGTTTCGGCGACCGGCTGAAAAAAATCAACCGCGGCATGGAAGAGGAGGGCGGGTTCTATCTCTTTTCCCTCCGCCTGGTACCGGTCTTTCCTTTCTTTGTCATCAACCTGGCCATGGGCCTGACCCCCATCCGCTTGCGGACCTACTACTGGGTGTCACAGCTCGGCATGCTGCCGGCCACCATCGTTTATGTCAATGCCGGCCGGGAGCTGGCCAGGGTGGACAGCCTGGGCGGGATTCTTTCCCCGTCCCTGCTGCTCGCCTTTACCCTGCTCGGCCTGCTGCCGCTGGTAACAAAGAAACTGCTGAACATTTACAAAAACAAAAAAAACCGTATCTCAAATTAATTAGTTACCGATAACGGCAACCACAAAAGACCGACACTCGTGGTAGAAGGTCAGCAGTGCGCCAGCTGTGCAGTAACCCCTCAATCGGTTTGTCCGACCACCATGGTGCAAGCGCTCTCAGGGGCCGCAGATTTGTGCAGGCGTGGCTGGCCGGCAGGTAAGCGTAGACTCCGGATGGCGTGCTGCTGAACTTTTACCAGATCCGCATCCATGAAACTGCCCACAGCCGACAAAGAGATCCTGCATCAACTGACCGCCATCTGCGGCTCGGACACCGGTGCCCAGCTCACGTGGCTCCTGTACCGGTACGGGTTTCCCACCATCCTCACCGCCCAGGTCATCGCCTGTGTCATGCTCAGCGCCCTGCAGGGATTTGCACCACCGGCCGCCCTGATCGGCTGGGGAGCCTCCTTCACCCTCATCACCCTGTTGCGGGCCGGTATCTACCTCTACTGGCGGCTTTCCGGCCGCCAGCAGGAGCAGCACCGATTTTTCACCCGCCTCTATGCCGCCGGTGCCCTGGCCTCCGGCATCGCCTGGGCCACCCTGCTCCTCTTCTACCATGCCGGCCTGCCTGTGTACCTGCAACTCTTCATTCTCATCGTCCTGGTGGGCATGCCCATTGCCGCCATGCCCACCAACTCCATCTGTCCGTCGGTCTATTACTGTTTTTCCTTTCCCATCCTGCTGGCGCTCTTCTACTGGTCCCTGTTCGTGGTCGAAGACCTTCACCTCCAGTTCTTCCTGATCGCCGCCACCTACAGTGTCATTCTCGTCATCATCGCCAGAACCTACCACCTGAACCTGCAGCAGACCCTGGAGACAAGAAACGCCAACCAGCACCTGCTGGAGCGCCTGCACCAGATGGCCTACTTCGACCCCCTCACCGGCCTGGCCAACCGCCGCTGGTTCCGGGAAACTGCGCTCAAGGCCCTTGAGCGGGGCAGACGGCACGGTTCCCGGGTCGCGCTCCTGCTGCTGGACCTGGACAACTTCAAGCAGGTCAATGACCGCTGGGGCCATGAGTGCGGTGACCGGCTGCTGGAAGAGATCGGTCGCCGCCTGACCCGGTGCCTGCGCACCACGGACACGGTGGTGCGCACCGACGGCGACCTGGCCCGCATCGGCGGCGACGAGCTGACCATTCTCCTGGAGGATATCCGCACCGCCGACGATGTCCGCCTGGTGGCCGAGCGGATCCTGGCCACCCTCCACCGGCCCATGGACCTGGGCGAGGCCAGGATAACGCCCTCGGCCAGTCTCGGCATCGCCCTCTATCCCGACCATGGCGACGATTTCAAACAGCTGATGCAGTGCGCCGACCGCGCCATGTACCGCGCCAAGAAATCCGGAAAGAACCGCTATGCGGTCTATGCGGGTGATAGTTCACCACCATCGGCAACCACCTGGAAAGGCTGACGGCTCCACGGCGCACAACCGATGACCCGCCCCCGGCACCATGGCCCGGAGCGCCTGCACGAACCTGCGGCACCTGAGAGCGCTTACAAAAACGAGGTTGAAAAATCGTGACCTTGCATACCTTGTGACCAGTTACACCCCAGGAGACCTCCATGGCATCCCATGACTATGACATCGGCATCATCGGCGGCGGCGCCGCCGGCCTTACCATCGCCGCCGGCGCGGCCCGGCTCGGGGCCCGTACCCTGCTCATTGAAAAGGAGCCCGCCCTGGGCGGTGACTGTCTCCATTACGGCTGCGTGCCCAGCAAGACCCTGATCCACACCGCCCGCCTCTGCCACACCATCCGGCATGCCGGCCGATACGGCCTGCCGGCTGCGGAGACGGGACCGGTGGATTTCAGCAGGGTGGCGGCACGGATCCGCGAGGTCATCGACCGCATCCAGGAACACGACTCGGTGGAACGGTTCTGCCGGCTCGGGGCCGAGGTCATGTTCGGCCGGCCCGAGTTCACCGATGAACAGAGCGTCATCCTGGATGGAAAACGCTTCTCCGCCCGCACCTGGGTCATTGCCACCGGCTCGTCGCCGGCTCCGCCCCGGCAGGAGTTCCTCAACCGGATCACCTGCCTCACCAACCGGGATCTCTTTTCCCTTCCCACCCTGCCCTCCTCCATGATCATCCTCGGTGCCGGTCCCATTGCCATGGAAATGGCCCAGGCCTTCTGCCGCCTGGGCACCAGGGTCGACGTGGTCCAGCGCTCCGGCCAGACCCTGAGCAGGGAGGACCGGGACATGGCCGACCTGGTGATGAGTGCCATGGCCGAAGAGGGCGTACACTTCCACCTCAACGCCACCGTGGTCGCGGCCGAAGAGGTCTCCGGCCGGCCACGGATCACCATTGAGGACAGGGATGGCAACCGTTCCCTGCTGGAGGCGGAGACCCTGCTCCTGGCCCAGGGCCGAACCCCCAATATCGACGGCCTGGGCCTGGAGACGATCGGCCTGGTCCACGATCGCCGCGGTATCGGTGTCGACCGCCGCATGCGCACCAGCCACCGCCACATCTATGCCGCCGGCGACGTCACCGGCCGCTTCCAGTTCACCCACGCCGCCGGATACGAGGGGGGCATCGTGGTCAGCAATGCCATCTTTCACCTGCCCCGCCGGACCGACTATACCTGGATGCCATGGTGCACCTATACGGATCCGGAGCTGGCCTCCATCGGCATGAACGAGAAACGGGCCACAGAGGCCTCCATCGGCTACACGGTCTGGAGCGAGGAATTCTCGGACAACGACCGGGCCCTGGCCGAAGGCAGCGGCCGCGGCCGCCTGAAGATGCTGCTCGACGAGCGCGAAAAGGTGATCGGGGTCCAGATCGCGGGTCCCCGGGCCGGGGAGCTGATCAGCGAGTGGGCCGTCATCCTCGGCGGCCGGGTCAAACTGTCCACCCTGGCCGGCATCGTGCATCCCTATCCCACCTTGAGCGAGATCAACAAGCGGGTGGCGGGCACGGTCCTGTCCACCAGGATATTTTCCGACCGGGTCAGAAAGGGGCTCAGGTTCTTCTTTCAACTCAAGGGGCCGGTCACCGACCCCTGCTCCCGGCTCCGATGAGCCGTCGGTTGCGGCGGACGCGCTAGAGGTTGTCGATTCCCTCCTTGACGAACCCGGCCGCAGGTATAATTGTATGAATCCAGAAAATCCACAGCATCCGACCCGCCGGACCCATGCCGGCCCGACCTGTCGGTCGGCTGGCATTTCCGTGCCCGCAACCCAAGGAGATTCCGATATGATCCGACAACATCACCCGAGAGTAGTTCCAGTACTGGCCATGCTGGTCTTCCTGTTCACCAGCATGTCCGCCACCCTGGTTGCCGCCGACGACAACAGTGACATCCAGCTTCTCGCCCGTACCGCCAAGGCCTTTGCCTCGGTGGTGAAGAAAGCGGAACCGGCGGTGGTCCACGTGGCCGTGGAAAAATCGGTCAAAGGCGGCGGCAATATCCCGGGCAACCCCTTTGACTTTTTCAACGATCCTTTTTTCGAGCGGTTTTTCGGACCCCAGTTCCGCCACCCGAGAATGGATCCGCGCAAGAAGCCCCGGCAGTTCAAGCAGAGAGCCGCAGGCTCGGGCTTCATCATCTCGCCGGACGGCTATATCCTCACCAACAACCATGTGGTGGAAAAGGCCGACAAGATCACTGTCCGGCTCAATGACAAGCGGGAGTTCACCGCCAGGGTCATCGGCACGGATCCCCAGTCGGACGTGGCCCTGATCAAAATCGACGGCAACAATCTGCCCGTCCTGCCGCTGGGGGACTCCGACAAGATCGAGGTCGGTGAATGGGTTATTGCCATCGGCAGTCCCTTTGAGCTCAACCAGACCGTGACCGTGGGCGTGGTCAGCGCCAAGGGCCGCAACCGCATGGGCATCAATGACTACGAGAACTTCATCCAGACCGACGCGGCCATCAATCCCGGCAACTCCGGCGGGCCGCTGCTCAACATCTACGGCCAGGCCATCGGCATCAACACCGCCATCTTCTCGCGCAGCGGCGGCTACATGGGCATCGGCTTCGCCATCCCCATCAACATGGCCAAGACCATCGAGCAGCAGCTCCGCAAGTATGGCAAGGTGACCCGCGGCTGGCTCGGCGTGGTCATCCAGGACCTGGACGAGGATCTGGCCAAGTCCTTCGGCCTTGACCGGGCCCAGGGCGCCCTGGTCTCCGAGGTCAGTGACAACTCGCCCGCCGCCAAGGCCGGCCTGCGCCAGGGTGACGTCCTGGTGGCCTACAACGGCACGCCCCTGACCAATGTCGCCGACCTGCGCAACAAGGTGGCCATGACCGCTCCCGGCACCAGGGTCACCCTGGAACTGATCCGGGACGGCCACAAGAAGAAGGTCGAGGTCACCATCGGCGAGCAGCCCTCCGACTTCAGCACCAGGGTGCGGACGGGTTCGGCGGAAAGCCCGCTTGCCGCCATGGGCCTCACCCTGCAGGACCTGACGCCGGAACTTGCCGACCAGTTCGGCTACAAGGTGAACCAGGGGGTCCTGGTGGCTGGGGTGGCACCTGACAGCCCCGCCGAACGGGTGGGCATGCAGGCCGGCCAGCTCATCGAGGAAGTCAACAAACAGCGGGTCCGCAACCTGCGGGAGCTGAAGAAGGTCCTCAAACGCTCCAAGCATCCCAAGGAGGTCCTGCTGCGTGTCCGGGCAGGCGATTTCAGCCAGTATGTCGTCCTGAGGGAGGAATAGTACACTGAACAGGCGCCGGTAACCGGTCCGCAGCGACCAGAGCTGCGGGCCGGTTTCCGGCCTCATTCTCCCCTGTCCCAAGAACCTGTTTTCCCGGGTTCCGCCACCCGCCATGCCCGATTCCATAGCCGAGCTGACACGTGCCATCCGCCGCTTTGCCGAGGAGCGCGACTGGGAACAGTTCCACAGTCCCAAGAACCTTGCCATGGCCCTGATCGCCGAGGCGGGTGAGCTGGTGGAACATTTCCAGTGGCTCAGCCAGCGCCAGAGCGATAATCCCGAACCGGACAGCCGCGAGGCCATCGCCCTGGAGATGGCCGATGTCCTCATCTATCTCCTCCGCCTGGCCGACCGGCTGGATATCGACCTGCTTGCCGCTGCCGCCAGAAAGCTCAGGATCAACGAGGAACGGTACCCGGCAGCGCTCTGTCGCGGACGGGCCGAGAAGTACCACCGCTACCGGACCGACGAGTGATAACTCCCCGCCAGGCCGCGGCCTTTTTTGTCTCCGCCGACGCCATCACCACCATCCATTCCCTGGCTGCGGGCAATGTCAACCACACCTGGCTGCTGCGCCTGGCCGACGGCAGCCGGCGGGTGCTGCAGCGTCTCAATCCGGATGTCTTTCCCGAGCCCGGGCTGATCATGGACAACCTGCAGGTGGTGACCCGCCATCTCCGCCGCCGTCTGGCCCGACAGCGCAGCGATGACCTGCAGGTGCTCCGTATCCTGCGGGCGGACAACGGCGCCGACCGGTTCCTCGATGCCGGCGGCGGACTCTGGCGGATGCTGGAGTTCATCGATGCCGGCCCTACCCTGAAGGCAATCCGTTCCCGCAGCCAGGCCAGGGCTGTGGGCAGGACCCTGGGGCGCTTTCATCTGCTGCTGCGCGACCTGGATCCCTCGCTCCTGGGCCAGCCCCTGCCCGGCTTCCATGTCACCCCGGCCTATCTCGACACCTATGACCGGGCCGGTGGTCCTGCCGCAGCGACCACGGACAGGGAGCGTTTCTGCGCCGCCCGCATCCGGGAGTACCGATCCCTGGCCGCGATCCTGGAGGACAACAGATCTGCCCTGTGCCGCCAGGTGATCCACGGCGACCCCAAGGTGGCCAACTTCCTCTTTGATGCCGGGTGCCGGCAGGTCATCAGCCTCATCGACCTGGACACCGTCGCCCCCGGTCTCCTGCTCCATGATCTCGGCGACTGCCTGCGCTCCTGCTGCAACCGGCAGGGAGAGGAACCCGGCGATCCGGCCGGGACCCGCTTTGATGCCGACATATTCTCGGCCTTCCTCGAGGGGTACGCACCGGTTGCCGGCTGCCTGCCGGGCAGGATGGACCGGGAACTGCTCGTGCCCGCGGTCCAGGTGATCACCTTCGAGCTCGGCCTGCGTTTCTTCACCGATCACCTGGCCGGGGACCGCTACTTCAGCGTTGACCGGCCCGGCCGGAACCTGCACCGCGCCCTGGTCCAGTTCCAGCTGCTTGCCTCCATCCGGGACCAGGAAAACGACCTGCATCGCCGCACCAGGGAGATCCTGCAATAAGGCGTTGCAATACGACGCTCCTCCGGCTATAGAATCCGACCATGACCCCCTTCCGACTTCTCCACCGTTCCTCCACCTGCGCTGCGCGCTGTGGCGAGATCTCCACCCTGCACGGAGCCATCAGGACCCCGGTCTTCATGCCCGTGGGCACCCAGGCCACGGTCAAGGGTGTGCTGCCGGAAAATCTCAAGGACCTGGGCGCGCAGATCATCCTCGGCAACACCTACCACCTCTTCATCCGTCCCGGCCACCAGTTGATCCGGACCCTGGGCGGCCTGCATGGATTCATGCACTGGCAGGGACCCATTCTCACCGATTCTGGCGGGTTCCAGATCTTCAGCCTGCGGGAGCTGGCCAGGATAACCGAACAGGGGGCCGAATTCCGCTCCCATCTGGACGGATCCCGGCTCTTCCTCTCGCCCGAGGATGCGATCCAGGTCCAGGAGGCCCTGGGCTCGGATATCATGATGGTGCTGGATACCTGCATCCCCTACCCGGCCACCCGCCAGGAGGCAGCAGAGGCCACCGCCCTGACCGGCCGCTGGGCCAGGCGCTGCAGGGCGGCCCTGTCCGGGACCGGCCAGCTCCTGTTCGGCATTGTCCAGGGGGGGATGTATACCGACCTGAGAAAAGAATCGGCACAGGAACTGGTGGATACCGGCTTTGACGGCTATGCCATTGGCGGCCTGTCGGTGGGGGAGCCCAAGGAGCTGATGCTTTCCATGCTGGAGGCCACGGTGCCGCACCTGCCGACGGACAGGCCGGTCTACCTGATGGGGGTGGGGACGCCGGAAGACCTGGTCGAGGGAGTCCGCAGGGGCGTGGACATGTTCGACTGCGTCATGCCGACCCGGAATGCCCGAAATGGAATGCTCTTTACTTCACAGGGCAGACTTGTTATAAAAAATGCGCGTTATCGGGATGACCCCCGGCCTGTTGACGAGGAATGCACCTGCTATACATGCCGACACTATTCCCGCGCCTACCTGCGGCACCTGTTTCAGAGCCGGGAGATCCTGGCCAGCCAGTTGAACAGTATCCACAACCTGCACTACTACTGCGCACTGATGGCGGCCATGCGTGACGCCATCGCCGAGGACAGGTTTGACGAATTTCGCAGGCAGTTTTACGCCCGGCGGCAGTCAGAGGCCGGGTCGCACCACCGCTGATTTCCCGATTCATTCAAGGACATCCGGAAAGTATCGGAACCTTCGTCCGGGACAGAGGACAGGAGACGCCGTTTCCGGGTAACCTCAACACGCACCATCCGGAGGAACATATCCATGGCAGGAATTGCATACGCCCAGGCCGCGGCTCCGGCCGCCGGTCCCGCAGGAGGCTTCGCCTCGTTCATTCCCCTGATTCTCATCTTCGTTGTCTTCTACTTTCTGCTCATCCGGCCGCAGCAGAAGAAGGCGCGGGAACTGCAGAACTTCATCAACAACCTGAAAAAAGGCGACCGGGTCATCACCAACGGCGGCCTGTACGGCAAGATCACCGGCCTGACCGACAGCGTGGTCACGCTGGAGATCGCCGACGGTGTCCGGGTCAAGGTGAGCCGGGGCTCCATCATGGGTTCGGCGGTGGAGGCGGAGAAGCAGGCGGCCGCTCCGGCCAAGAAAGGCGGCTGAGGCATCGGTGGCTGCTGATCTTCATCGGGTATGAAGGCTTCAGGGCCGCGGCGCTGACAGGGTGCAGCACCGTGGCCTTTTTTTGTAACCCTCATGGGATGACTAACCATCGGTTTTTCCGGGCACAATAATGTAGGCGCTCTCAGGGGCCGCAGATTTGTGCAGGCGTGCCTGACCGCAGGTAAGCGCAGACCCCGTGCGGCTCCTGTGAGCGCTTACCAGGCACCTTCGTGCCGCCGGGGTGTGAGGGATTACGCCGTTCATGGTCATGGAACGGATCATTTTTTCTGAACAGTGCGACGAACACCCGGTGGTGGTCGTCGAGGAGGAACATCTCCGCTGCCTGCGCTTCGGTACCGGCGCCCGGCAGAGCTGCATGGACACCCTGAACCCGCACCGGCTGTGCCTGGCCTATACCCGCTGGATGATGACCGCCCTCCTCCTTCCTCCCCGGCCGGACCGCTTCCTGCTCCTCGGCCTGGGAGGCGGCTCACTGGTCCGGTTCCTCCTCCATCATCACCCCGGGGCCCGCATCGACGTGGTGGAGAAATCGGCTACGGTCATCCGCCTGGCCCGCAGCCATTTCGGCCTGCCGGAGCGGAAGAACCTCCGTATCCTCCACGGCGATGCCGCCGAAATCCCCGACCTCCTCCGGATCGGCCCGCCCTACCATGTCGCCTTTGTGGACATCTTCGGCCCTGACTGCATGGCATCCCCCCTCTTCGACCCCATGTTTCATGACACGGTGCTCCGCTGCCTGGCGTCAGACGGGGTGCTGGCCGTGAACCTGTGGAGCGGTGACCGGTGGCGTTTTCTCCTTGCCCGCCGGGCCCTGAACACGGCCTGCGGCGGCAGGACCCTGAAGCTGCCGGTCCGCAGGAGAAGCAACGTCATTCTCCTGGCCTTTCCGGGGCCGATCCCGAAAAAACGACTCCGCACGGTTCGCAAAAACATCCTGCCCCGGGAGCGGCAATATGGCCTGGACTTCGGCCGCTACCTGAAACGGCTGCGGCGTACCAATTCCGGCCTTCTGCATGCCCTCATCGGCCGTGCCTGAACAGGGGAGACGACGATCACGCGGGCTGATAATATCGCTGACCGGCGCAGGCCCGGCAGAGGATCCTGCCATTGTCCTCCACCTCCCGGCAGTCCTGGACCCAGTCGCCGCACTCCTCGCACTGCACCCGCCGCCTGGGCGGACCCGGCAGGTCGCTCTCGGGAATCTCCACCCTGACCTCCTGCACGGTGAAGAGCTCCTCCTCGGGCATGACCCGGTAGGCCGCTAGCTGACGCCGGTATTTATCCTCGATCTCGGGGCAGTATTTTGCAGCCAGCTCCCGTGATTCCTCACGGGCCGTGATCCGTACCGCCCGACCGGTCTCGAGATTGACAAAGGTGGCCGCCATGATGCCGAAATCCATCCAGCGCAGGGAGCGTTTGCCCAGGCTGCAGCCGGTGACGGACTGGATGGCATCGGTGGCGCAGCGGTCGATCTCCACCAGCACGTAGAGCTTCTTGCGGTCCCGGCCCTTGGGATCGTCAATGCCGATCTTCTCCAGGCCGAGCATGGACATGCGCACGCCGATCACCTGGCCGGCGCAGATATGACCGTGTATCCTGGTGGACACCTCCAGCAGTTCCTCAAACGATTCCATGGACTCCTCCAGTCTGTGAGATATCTGATGCATCCACTATGTACCCGTCCAGGCACCTGCTGTCACCTGAATCCTGCGGTTTTGGAGACAAGAGGGGTCTGCAATATGGTCAGGGTCCCTGTATCGCAGAGCCGTTGCCGACAGCGGTGAACTGTGACCAATACGCGCACCGCGCCTCAGTCAACGGCCGCCCGCCGGTCGTCCAGGGAGACCGGCCGGAGACAACTGATGGATTCAAAGAGTTCCAGGCAGAAACCGCAGCGGCCGCAGCGATTGTCACAGCCGGAGAGCATGGAGGCGAAGTCGAAGGAAAGGGCACTGTTGTCGATATGGATCCTGTCGGCGAGCCAGTGTACGGCATCGAGGAGATCGAGGAGATTGCCGTCGTAGCGGCGGCGGATATAGGCGGTGAGCAGACGGACCAGGAAGGATGCGCCCAGGGTCCGGCCGCAGAGTTTGATCGTGTCCACGTGGCAGAGATAGAGCTCCAGGTCCTCGGGACGGATGAAGGGCGACTGCAGGATACGATGGGGGCGCTCGCCGAGGATGCGCAGACAGCCGAGCTCCTGGTTGAGGGTGAAGGTGCGGTCGCGGCCCTGCAGGTTGGCCAGGGAGATATAGGCATCATGGGAGAGTTTGTAGGGGCAGTGGTACAGGCAGCCCTCATTGGCCAGCAGCCCGATCTTCATCTGGGGCCACCGGTGCCGGCACTGGCGGGCCACGCTGGCCAGCCGGTCCAGGTCGCGATTGAGCGAGCGGTCAAGGACGATCCTGCCCGGGGCGCGGAACCCCGTGGCGCGGATCCAGGTGAGCTGCCCCTGGATGCGGGCAAAGGAATCCAGCATGCAGTTGACACTGGGCACCGCCTCCAGGACCGCGGCAAGATCGGGGGCAAGATCGGCGAGGCGCTGCAGCAGGTAATGATCGCTGTAGACAATACCGTCGAGCAGGCCGCGCTCGACAAGCTCCCGCATGGACCTGACCAATTCCTGCAGACCATCCCCGCTGACCAGGATCTCGGGGGCACAGAACCGGCTGTTGAGCAGCAGGTATCGGCTGGGCCCGTTCAGCCGGCCCAGGAGGGTGACAAGGCTCCGGTCGGCTGCGGCGCCGCCGACCCTGACCCGCTGGTCTAGGCCGCCGTGACCGGCAGGGGCAAAGTGCACGCTGTCCAGCTCGTCGGCACACTGGACCAGGAACTCGACATATTCCTCTTCGGGCAGAAACGGGACATCAAAGACCGGTGTCATGGCGTTGTTGTTGTTTTCGCAGGATGCTGTTCCTCTCCGGCCGCACCAGGACGGGATCGGTATGGAGAATGATCCGGTTTCCGGGATTTGCCCGAAGCAGAGGCATGCCATCCTCTGTTGCCATCGCAGTGACGGTGCAGACCGCGGGCTCCAGGTCGCGGCCCAGGTATTCCACCGTTTCACCCGGCTCCAGGGGATTGCGTGCCTCGATCACCAGGGGGTCGGTACCGATGACAATGCCCACCGGCACCCAGGATTGTTCTAATCGCATTGTATCATAGATCATGTCCCCGGATGAAGGGGGGCCGGCAAAAAAATTCTCTGTCCGGCCACGGGTGCCGATCTTCTTCATTTCCCGTAGAAATGATTGCGGCAGAACCATATCCTCCGGTTTGACCCCGCGCGAAAACTGCTCTTTTATCCAGTCCAGGGCGGCCCGGTAGAGCCGCACCACCCCGCCCACGTAGGCCATGGATTTCATCCGTCCCTCGATCTTTATCGAATCGATACCCAGGCCCACCAGGAGCGGCAGCCGTTCGAGAAGACAGAGATCCCGAGAGTTGAAGATATAGGTGCCCCGCTCATCTTCCTCCACGGGGTAATAGTGGCCAGGCCTCTTCTCCTCGACCAGGCGATAGGAATAGCGGCAGGGATGGGCACAGTCCCCCTGGTTGGCATCACGGCCGGTCAGATAGGCGCTGAGCATGCAGCGGCCGGAATAGGAGATGCAGAGCGCGCCATGGACAAAGACCTCCAGTTCCCTGTCCGTGGCCGCCCGGATCTCCCTGATCTCCTCCAGGCCAAGTTCCCGGGCCAGATTGATCCGACGCACCCCGCAGCCGGCCCAGAATCGGGCACTGGCCCTGTTGGTGACATTGGCCTGGGTGGAGAGATGAACAGGCAGCTCCGGCACCACCTGGCCGGCGATCATCAGGATACCGGGATCAGCGATGATCAGGCCGTCCACCCCATGGTCACGGAGCAGGAGCAGATAGTCGGCCAGACCCTCCAGGTCCCGGTTGTGGGCAAAGACATTGACCGTGACATAGACCCGGACACCGTGAGCGTGGGCATAGGCAACGGCACGTCCGATGCCGTCACCATCGAAATTGGCGGCCCTGGCCCGCAGGCTGTAGCGCCGGCCGCCCAGGTAGACGGCGTCGGCCCCGTAATGGACCGCGGTGACCAGCTTTTCAAAACTGCCCGCCGGGGCAAGCAGTTCGGGGAGACGGGGTTTTCCGAAGGTCTGCATGATCTGCCTCGCAAATATATTGGTGCCCTGGGTAATACCACCCTTTTTCATACTATTTCAAGACTAACCATTGACCATTATCATCGATTGCCCTACTGTATATTTTTGCAGGTACTTCAATGCACTCAACTGAACTTTTACACCGGCAGACACTCCGCATCCCAGAGGAGTCGAAAGATTTTTTCATCATAACCAGGACAGAGGGAGCCAGAAGATGTTGAAAAAAAATTACACCAAGACAAAGCAGAAATGCCGGGTCACCTTCAAGTATCCCAATGAGGAACAGGCCGAGTCGGCCGTGGTGGCGGGCGACTTCAACGACTGGTCGCTGGAGGCCAACCCCATGCGACGGCTCAAGGACGGGTCCTTTTCCGCAACCATCTCCCTGGAAGCCGGCCGTTCCTACGGTTTCCGTTATGTCCTGGACGGCAATGTCTGGGTCAACGACCCGGAAGCGGACGCCTATGTCGACAATGAATATGGCGAGAAAAACTCGGTGGTCACGGTCTGACCCCCTGACGTAAGCGCTCACAGGGAGCGCACGGAGTCCTCACTTACCTCTTTGCACGGTCGGTAATCGTTCACCGCTATCAGCAACTATCTGAAAATAATGACACCTTTGGTAAAAGTTCAGCAGTGCGTCAGCTGTGCGTGATCGTGGCCGGCCGTCTATAGTACGCTATGCGGCCAGCCGCGAGCGCGTGCAGATGGCGTGCTGCTGAACTTTGCCCCCATAGGCAGGCTATCGGAGTCTCCCTGCGGTCGCTTACACCATGGTGGTCGAAAAAACCGATGGTTGGTTATCCCGTGAGGGGGTACGTTCACCGCTGTCGGCAACCCGCCTGAACGGCCGTGGCTTTTACCTTCGCCTCCGGCCGCACACCGCCTGCACATGGAAACCGCGGCTCCTGTATGAATCCGGGGCCACTGCTTTTTCCTTCCCCCTCTTCCTGTTCTTCCCCCTGTAGCTGTTCCGCAACACCCGGCTCCGGCCCTGCTGTTTTTTTCAGAAAAGTCCTTGACTGGTTCACCCCACTTCCATATACTGGTATTACAAAATCAAAACATGTAACACCAAGGAAACCTCAACCCATGCATATTTCTGAAGGAATTCTCTCGCTCCCCGTGCTTGCCGGTGGCGGTGTGGTGGCTGCGGCGGGAGTGGCAATCGGTCTCAAGAAGCTCGACTACGAGCACATCATGAGTACCGCCCTGCTCTCCTCCGCCTTTTTCGTCGCTTCGCTGGTGCACGTGCCCATCGGACCCAGCGCCGCTCACCTGATCCTCAACGGCCTGGTGGGGCTGATTCTTGGCTGGGCCGCCGTGCCGGCCATCGGGGTGGCCCTCTTTCTCCAGGCCCTGCTTTTCGGCTTCGGCGGCCTGACAGTCCTTGGGGTCAATACCGTCATCATGGCAGGTCCCGCCGTGGTGGTCTACCTCCTGTTCGGCTCCTGGATCCGCGAGGGGGGCAGGAAACAGCTTGTCGGCGGCTTTCTCGCCGGTTCCCTGGCCGTGGCCATGTCCGGCATCCTGGTCGCCATTGCCCTGATCGGCACCGACGAGGCCTTCATGAAGACCGCCCAGCTCATCCTGCTGGCCCATATCCCCATCATGATCATCGAGGGAGTGGTGACCATGTTCACTGTCTCCTTTCTCAGCAGGGTCCAGCCCGAGATCCTGGCCATCAGCAAATCCTGATCCTCCCGAGGTCAAGTCCATGCGTACCATCCTCCATGCTTCAGTCCCTGTCCATGTCGTTGTTCTGCTTGGCGCTCTCCTCCTTTTCCACGAGGCGGCATATGCACACGGTATCCGGGTCTTTGCCTATACCAGCGGCCCGGAGATCATTGTCGAGGGCAAATTCTCCAGTGGTCGTGCCACCATCAACAGCAAGGTCAAGGTCTTCAGCGACAAAAGCGGCAAGCTCCTTGTCGAGGGCAGGACCGGCAAGGACGGGGTGTTCACCTTTGCCCGGCCCCGGACCGGTCCCGACGAGGGGCTGAAGATCGTGCTCGTTGCCGGCGAGGGCCACCAGGCCCAGTGGACCATGACACCGGAGGACCTGAACGAGGAGCCCATGGTGGCGGAACCGGCTCCTGCGCCTGCGGAGAGTTCGCCTGAACAACCGGCGCCGGTGCCGGCCGCTCCTCCGGTCAAGGCGGCCGGAACCCCGCCGGCCCAGGCCATCGACACCAGTGCCCTTGCCGAGCTGGTCAGCAGAAGCGTGGCCCGCGAGATCGCACCTCTCAAAAGGATGATGATGGAGGAGATGAACAGGGGCCCCTCCATGACCGAGATCATCGGCGGCATCGGCTGGCTTGTCGGCATAGCCGGTCTGCTTGCCGCCCTTGGTGCCCTGAAGAAAAAATAATTCCGCACCGGTGCCGGCCGGTCATCGCCGGGAAGTGGCGGCCGGAACGGGAGCGGGGAAACACAACCGTCAACAGCAAGAACTCAAGGGGGAAGTAGCATGTATCGTCAAAAAGAGAACACAATAACCATTCTGATCTCGGCTCTGGCCTTCCTTGTGGTGGCCATACCGGTGAGCGCCCTTGCCCATTTCGGAATGCTGATCCCTGACAAAAACATCGTCACCCAGGAGAACCGGACCGCCGGACTCACCCTCTCCTTTTCCCATCCCTTTGCCGGCATCGGCATGGATATGGCCAAACCGGCCAGGTTCTTCGTCGACCTGGACGGCAGGAAGACCGATCTCGCGGCAACCCTGAAGCCGGCCACGGTCATGGACCACAAGGCCTGGCAGACGAGCTACCGCTTCAAGCGGCCCGGTGTCTACATCTTCGGCGTCGAGCCCCAGCCATACTGGGAACCGGCCGAGGACACCTTCATCATCCACTATACCAAGACCGAGATCGCCGCCTTTGGCGCTGACGAGGACTGGGACCGGCCCGTGGGCCTGAAGACCGAGATCATTCCCCTGCTCCGGCCCTTTGGCAACTACGGCGGCAACGCCTTTGTCGGCAAGGTCCTCATGGACGGCAAGCCGGTGCCCGGGGCCGAGGTGGAAGTCGAGTTCTACAACCGGGGCAACAGGTTGAGCGCTCCCAGCGAGTACCATGTCACCCAGGTGATCAAGGCCGACAACGAGGGCATCTTCACCTTCACCTGTCCCGCTGCCGGCTGGTGGGGATTCGCCGCCCTCAGCGAGGCCGATTTCAAACTGAAAGGCCCCGACGGCAAGGACAAGGATGTGGAACTGGGCGCCGTCCTCTGGATCTATCTCGACAACTGGCCCACAGCAAAATGATTGAGGAACGTTTCGCCCTGGGGTCGTCTCCGCTGCACCGGACCGACCCCCTGGTCAAGATCATCGGCGCCACGGCCCTGGCGGTCATCATAGCCATCTCGCAGAGCATGACCGCCATCCTCATCGGCCTGGGCATCGGTGTCAGCCTTGCCATTCTTGCCCGTCTCAGCCCCAGGGACCTCTGGCCCAGGCTGGCGGCGGTCAACCTGTTCTGCCTCTTCCTGTGGATCACCCTGCCGCTCACCGGCGGCGGCGAGGCCATGGGCCATATCTGGTCCCTGCCCATCAGCCACAAGGGGGTGAAGATCGCCCTCTACGTTACCATCAAGACCAACGGCATCCTCCTCATCCTCACCGCCCTGCTCGCCACCTCGCCGGTCCACCACATCGGCCGCGGCATGCAGCGGCTGGGGATCTCGACCAAACTGACCCTGCTCCTGCTCACCAGCTACCGCTACCTCAACCTGATCCACCAGGAGTTCAACCGGCTGCGGCGGGCCGCCGACCTGCGCTGCTTCGACCCCAGGACCAATATCCACACCTACCGGACCTACAGCTACCTGGTGGGAATGACCTTTGTCCGCAGTTGGGAGCGCTCCAAACGGGTCCACAATGCCATGCTGATGCGCGGCTTCAACGGCACCTTTCCGGTCCTCGACACCACCACCTTCCGCCGCCGCGACCTCTACTTCCTCCTCCTGCTCACCGGCGGCGCACTGCTCATTGCCACGGTCAGCCTGATCCGGTGAGCCCCAGCGCTCCGGATCACCCCCGCATCGCTATTCCAGAAAAACCTGCCTGCCCCCAGAAACGTACCCCCCTCACGGGATGGCTAACCATCGGTTTGTCCAATCGGTTTGTCCAACCACAGTGGTGTAAGCGCTCTCAGGGGCCGCAGATTCGGAGTTTGCGCTTACCTGTGCAGGCATGCCTGACCGCAGATAAGCCACCGCAGGGAGACTCCGATACCCTACCTATGCGGGCAGGCACGACCGTGCAAAGAGGTAAGCGAAGACTCCTGCCCCTGGCACCTGATTTTCTGATAAATGCCAGACCACCCTGTACCAGGCCGTGGTTTTCTGGTATTGTAACTGTATGAAAACCACAAGCGACAAACCCGATGCAGCCATCGAACTGCGCAACATCTCCTTCACCTATCCCGGTCACGACCGTCCCGTCTTCGATAACCTGAACTTCTCCTTCCGGGGGGGACACATGGGACTGATCGGCGACAACGGTTCCGGCAAGACCACCCTCTTTCACATCATGGTGGGCCTGCTGGCGCCCGACTCCGGGCAGGTGCTCTTCAACGGCAAAGTCATGGAAAGCGAGGAGGATTTCACCCTGTTGCGCAGGCAGGTGGGCATGCTCTTCCAGAACGCCGACGACCAGCTCTTTTCCCCTTCTGTCCTGGAAGACATCGCCTTTGGCCCCCTCAACCTCGGTTTCCGCCCCGAGGAGGCCCGGGAGATCGCCCTCACCACCCTGGACCGGGTCGGCCTGGCAGGCTACGAGGACCGCATCACCCACCACCTCTCCGGGGGTGAAAAGCGGCTGGTGGCCCTGGCAACGGTCCTGGCCATGGAACCCGAGATCCTGCTTCTGGATGAACCGACCAATGATCTCGACAACGCCGCCCGCAGGCGTCTGCTGGATATTCTCGGCAGCCTGGACCAGTCCCTGATCCTCATCTCCCATGACTGGGACTTTCTCAGCCGGCTCACCTCCACCTTCTATGCCCTGGAAAACGGACAGCTGGTCCGCAGCAACCGGGTCTCCATCCACCAGCACCAGCATGTCCATCCCCTGGGTGACCGGCGTCACATCCATCCACCCTGCTGAGGCACTGTAAAAGCAATCCGGTTGCCGATGGGTCGTCATCCCGTGAGGGGTTACAAACGCTCAGCCCGGAATCAATCCCCGGCACACCACGGCAGCCGCAAACTTGCAGAGAGCACCCTAGAAAAGCACCAGGGCCCATGTCACGGCCACCAGCATCAGGGTCAAGAACACGGCCGCCGAGCCCAGATCCTTGGCCCGGCCCGACAGGGGATGATATTCCGGGCCGATGCGATCGACCAGCGCCTCCACTGCCGAATTCAGCAGCTCCACCACCAGGAGCAGGAGCAGGCTGCCCAGGAGGAGGGCCCGCTCCGTGCCGTTTTCCCCCAGCCACAGCCCCAGCGGCGCCAAGGACCCCACCAGGCACACCTCCTGGCGAAAGGCCGCTTCCCCGCGCCAGGCTGCCTTCAGGCCTGCCACAGAACATGCCGCAGCCCGCAGAAGTCTTCCCGGACCCGGTCTGTTCCCCGTGTCGTCCTGTTTTCTCTGCATGCTTTCCTCCCTGGAATTGCCTGCGGTCTCCCGGGACCATCCCCGGGCCATTCCGCCACCGGTCCCTTTCACTGTAGCACGCGACCACCGGTCCATCCACCAGGAGTTCTTGCCCCTGGTCTGCGGCCACCACCACAGGAAACCACAGCATCCACATTTTCTCGTACCCGCAAAATTCGCTTTGACAGACACGAAAATTTTTCCTACCGGGTGCCACCTAAAGAAAATCATTGCCAAAAAGAGCACAGAGTGGTATTTGTGCACATATGCACGTCCTTATTCCGCATCCGGCCCGTCCGGAGCGGCTGAACCGACACTGGCTGAACCTGATCCGGACACCCGTTCATCCACGGACTCCGGCCAGGACGTCCACGCAAACAATACCAGACATAACCTACCATGGACCAAGCAACCTTTTCGCAGGCCCGGGCCAAACTAGGAAAGACCCAGAAAGCCCTTGCCGAGCTGCTGGGTGTATCGCTCAAAGCGGTACAGAGTTATGAACAGGGATGGCGGAGCGTCCCCCTCCACATCGAACGACAGATCTATTTCCTCCTGGTCAACCAGCGCAAAGGAACCAAGAAACGCCGCCGGGACTGCTGGAACGAAAAAAAATGTCCACACAAGAAGGAGTGTCCTGCCTGGGAATTCCAGGCCGGTCATCTCTGCTGGTTTCTGAGCGGCACCCAGTGTGAATGTACCTCGGACAAGGACTGGAAGGACAAGATGGAAATCTGCCGCAAGTGTTCGGTGCTCTCTTCCCTGCTCTGAGCCGGACAGTCGAGGACACCCCCCTGCCGACCGCAACCCCCTGCAGGATAACTAGCTATATGTTTTTCCTGGTATAATAGTGTGATCGCTCTCGGAGGCCGCAGATTCGGAGTCTACGCTTACCTGTGCAGACGTGCCTGACCCCAGGTAAGCGAACACTCCGTGCGGCTCCTGTGCGCGCTTACTGCCGACCTGCCGGCGGTGCCGTTCCATGACGCGGCGCAGCGGCCGTATCCTCCCCATCATCCCTGCCCGCTGGCCAGCAGCCGACATCACCCCTCATGGCGGCGGCACGGAGCACTATTCCCTGTTTACCTCTCCCTCTCCCCCATGGTAGAATGGACATCAGGCCGGTCGCCGGTCCCTTTCCCTTTTCAGCAGCCACATCAATGAGCGGAACACGAATCGGCATCGCCATGAGCGGCGGCGTGGACTCCACGGTCAGCGCCTCCCTGCTCCGCGACCGGGGATACCGGGTTGAGGGCTTTTTCATGCTCCTGCCTGTGGCCGGCCTGGAGCGCCAGGTCCGCCGGGTCCGACATCTGGCCGACCGGGTGGGCATCCCCCTGCACCTGGTCGACCTGCGGCAGCGGTTCACCAGCCGGGTGATCGCGTATTTCGTCGATGCCTACCGCCGCGGCCTGACCCCCAACCCCTGCATCCGCTGCAACCTGGAGATCAAGTTCGGCGCCCTGTTCGATGCCATGCGCCAGCAGGGAATGGACAAAATGGCCACCGGCCACTATGCCCGCATCCTCCGGCACGGAAACGGTGCAGGTCTGCACCGTGGCCTGGACCCGGGCAAGGACCAGTCCTATTTTCTCTGCCGCCTTCCCGCCGAACTGCTGCAGCATCTCGTCCTGCCCCTGGGCGAGTGGCAGAAGCGGCAGGTCTACCAGGAGGCCGGGCGGCTGGGCCTCTCCGGTTTCGAAGGCCAGGAGAGTCAGGACGTCTGTTTCCTGTCCGATGACCTGGCCACCTTTCTCCACCGCCAGGGCGTGGAAGACCGGCAGGGAGATATCGCCACCGGGGATGGCCGCATCCTGGGCCGTCACCGCGGCATCTGGCACTATACAGTGGGCCAGCGCCGCGGCCTGGGGCTGCCCGATACCACTCCCTGGTACGTCACCGCCCTGGACGGGGCCGGCAACCGGGTGATTATCGGCAAGAATCAAGAACTGTTCAGCGCCACGGTCATGGTCAGGGACCTGCACTGGCTGGCCCCCTCTGTCCTGCCCTGGCAGGGTCTGGTCCAGTTGCGCTCCCGGCACCGGGCCGCGCCGGCCAGGCTCGAGCGGGCCGGGGACGGCCACTGGCTGATCCGCTTCCGGGACAGGCAGCGGGCCATCACCCCGGGCCAGTTCGCCGCCCTCTACCAGGGGGACCGCCTGGTGGCCGGCGCCATCATCACCGGTCCAGGCGATGCCACCACAGACCCCTTCACACCGCGCAAATGAAAAAAACATTCGCCATTGCCACCCTGGGCTGCAAGGTCAACCAGTTCGAGTCCGCCTCCTTTCTCAGCGATTTCCGGAACCGGGGCTGCGAGCAGGTGCCCTTTTCCGCTGCCGCCGACATCTACGTCATCAACACCTGCGCCGTCACCGCCAGGGCCGGCCAGCAGTCCCGGCAACTGATCCGGCGGGCCATGCGGGCCAATCCGGAGGCCCGCATCGTCGTCACCGGCTGCTACGCCCAGATGGCCGCCGAGGAGATTGTCGAGATCGTCGACAACCCGGTGACCATTGTCGGCAACGGCAACAAGGACCTGCTGGTGGAAGAGGCCGTCTCCGAATGCCGCTGCGAGCTCTCCATGCTCATGGGCAACATCGGTCTCAAGAAGGAGATCTGCGACCTGCCGGTACAGAGCTTCAGCGGCCGCACCCGGGCCTTTCTCCGCATCCAGGACGGCTGCAACAACTTCTGCTCCTACTGCATCGTTCCCTATACCCGGGGCCGCAGCCGCAGCCTGCCCATGGCGGCGGTATTCCGGCAGGCGGATGTCTTTGTGGCCGAAGGTTTCCGGGAACTGGTCATCACCGGCATCAATGTCGGCAAGTACGGCCTGGACACGGGCGAGGACATGGACATCTATACCCTGCTCGACAGGCTGTGTGACCGCTACCCGGAGATGCGCATCCGCCTGAGCTCCATCGAGCCCACCGAGATCAACGACCGTCTGCTGGCGGTGATGACCTCGCGCGCCAACTTCATGCCCCATCTGCACATCCCCCTGCAGAGCGGCGACGACCGGATACTGGCCCACATGAACCGTCGTTACACGGTGGAGGTCTTCGTGGACGGGATCAGGAAGATCGCCTCGGCCCTGCCCGACGCCGCCATCGGCTGCGACGTGCTGGCCGGGTTTCCCGGCGAGGACGAGCAGGCCGCCGAGAACACGCGCCAGCTCCTGAGCGGGTTGCCTGTCACCTATCTGCACGTCTTTCCCTACTCCAGACGGCCCGGCACCCCGGCCGCCTCGTTCACCGGCCAGGTGGGCAGGGAAGAGAAGGAGGAACGGGTCCGCCTGCTGCGGGAACTGGGGGAGAGGAAACGGCAGGAATTCCACGCCCGCCAGAACCATCGCATCCACCGGGTCCTGGTGGAGCGGCGCCACCGCAGGAGCGGCAGGATGCAGGGATTTTCGGAAAATTACGTCCCCCTCCGGTTTGATGGCCCCTCCCGCCTTGCCGGCTCCGTGGTCTCGGTCCGCCAGGAGCGGATCGAGAACGGGACTCCCCTGGGCAGCCTGGTGAAGGAAGAGTGACTTGAGATAAATACCGGAACAAGGTAAAGTCGGATAGGAAAGTCCCTCTCTTCCCGTCGACTTCCCGGTCCGGCCCTCTGTCGGGAGCGCCGGCCTCCAGCGCACAGGACAGGGCAATGATAGGAGAAATTATCGCCATCGGTGACGAACTCACCTCCGGCCGCATCGCCAACACCACCAGCGGATTCGCGGCCCGGCAGCTCTTTGCCGCCGGCCACGAGATCTATGCCATGCACACCATCGGCGATACGCCGGAACTGATCGGCGAGGCCCTGAAACGGGCCATCGAACGGGTGGATTTCGTCATCGTCACCGGCGGACTTGGCGCCACCACCGACGACATGACCAACGAGGCCGTGGCCCGCGCCCTGGACCGGCCGCCCGAACTGAACCGGGAGATCCTGGAGAAGATCCGCTCCCAGCTCCAGGGCACGGACACCGATCCCTCAACCCTGGAAAAGCTGGCCTGGCTGCCCGAGGGCGCCGAGGTGCTCAATGCCGAGGCCAGGATGGCCGGATACCTGCTGGTCCACCAGTCGACCCCGATCTTCTTCCTGCCCGGTGTGCCGTCGCAGATGAAGGAGCTCCTGGTCGAACACGTGCTGCCCATCCTGGCCGGCTGGAGCAGGAACAACCGCAACCATGTCCGGCAGCGGGTCTACCGCACCTTCGGCCTGCCGGAGAGCGAGATCAACCGCCTCCTGCGCCCCCTGGAGGGGCGGAAAAAGGTCAAGATCGGCTACTATCCCGTGGACTGCGAAGTGCACGTCAGCCTGACCGTGCTCGGGGCCAGCGACCGGGAGAGCGACTCCCTGTTCACCGGCACGGCCCGGGCCATCGAGGAGGCCCTGGGCGACTATATCTACGGTACCGACCACGAAACCCTGGCCTCGGTGACCGGCAGGCTGCTGCGCGACCGGAACATGATGATGAGCGTGGCCGAATCCTGCACCGGCGGCCTGATCGGGGCCCGGATCACCGAGGTGCCGGGCAGCTCCCGCTGGTTTGCCGGCGGAGTGATTGCCTACTCCAACCAGCTCAAGGAAATCCTGCTCGACGTTGATCACGAGCTGCTCGTCAACCATGGCGCTGTCAGCGGGCCGGTGGCGCGGGCCATGGCTGCCCGGCTCGGGCAGCGCCTGGGAACCGCGCTCACCGTCTCGGTGACCGGTATTGCCGGCCCCTCCGGCGGCACCCCGGAAAAACCCGTTGGCACGGTCTATATCGGCCTGCTGCTCGATAACCGCGTCAGCGACCGACTCTACCATTTCACCGGCTCACGGCGCCAGATCCAGGAACGGACCGCGTGCACGGCCCTGGACACCATCCGCCGCGCCCTGCTGGACCAGGGGACAGGGGACAGGTAGCAGGTTCCAGGTGTCAGGGGACAGGAATCCCGGTTCGTGACGATGAGGCGGTCGAGGGGCTGTATGCCGGTCTGCCGCACCTTAACATCGCGCATCGCTCTGCGGTGTAACAACGACCTCCTCTGTCTGATTTTCGTCACAGCTCACCGCTATACGGTTATACAACCTGACCAGAAACCCAAGGAGACAAATATATGGCCGTTCCAGAAAATACTGCCCAGGCGGGCAGACTCAAAAGCGTCGACAACGCCATCACCCAGATCCAGCGGCAGTTCGGCAAGGGCTCGATCATGCGCCTGGGCTCCAACGAACGGGAAAACATCCCGGTCATCCCCACCGGTACCCTGTCCATCGACCTGGCCCTGGGCGTGGGCGGCCTGCCGCGCGGCCGGGTCACCGAGATCTATGGCCCTGAATCCTCGGGCAAGACCACCCTGGCCCTGCACGTCATTGCCGAGGCCCAGCGGCGGGGCGGCAATGCCGCCTTCATCGACGCCGAGCACGCCCTGGACACGGCGTATGCCGAACGGCTGGGCGTGGACGTGGACAACCTGCTGGTCTCGCAGCCCGACTACGGTGAACAGGCCCTGGAGATCACCGAGATCCTGATGCGCAGCGGCGGCATTGACGTCATCGTCATCGACTCGGTGGCCGCCCTGGTGCCGCGCGCCGAGATCGACGGCAACGTGGGCGACCAGCATGTCGGCCTGCAGGCCCGGCTGATGTCGCACGCCATGCGCAAGTTCACCGGCGTGCTCAAGCGGACCAACACGGTCCTGGTCTTCATCAACCAGATCCGGATGAAGATCGGGGTCATGTTCGGCAACCCCGAGACCACCACCGGCGGCAATGCCCTCAAGTTCTACAGCTCCATCCGCCTCGATATCCGGCGCATGACCCAGATCAAGGACGGCCAGGAGGTGATCGGCAACCGCACCAAGATCAAGGTGGTCAAGAACAAGGTGGCCCCGCCCTTCAAGCAGGTGGAATTCGACATCATCTACGGCGAGGGCATCTCCAGGACCGGCGACCTGCTCGATCTCGGCGTGGAGCAGGGCATCATCGACAAATCCGGAGCCTGGTACGCCTACCAGGACGAACGAATCGGCCAGGGCAGGGAAAACGCCAAGAAGTTCCTCAAGGAGCATCCCGAGATGACCAGCGAGATCGAGCGCAAGATCCGCCTCGGCTTCGGTCTGCCCGTGGAGGAGGAGGCGGAGAACACCGATTCGCCGGCGTCCTGACCGTAACCAGGGCAAACACACCAAAATCACAATAAAATCGTTATCGTTCACCGCTGGCGGCAACACGTTTGAATAATAATAGTAACTTTTTATAACAGTTCAGCAGTGGGTCATCTGTGGGTGCTCGTGACTGGCCGCTAGAATCCGCTATGCGGCCAGCCGTACCCCCTTACGGCATAACCGACCATCGGTTTTTTCGACCACAATGGTGTAAACGCGGACTCCGTATGGTGTGCTGCTGAACTGATACGAAAAAGGACCAAAAGCATGTTACCTGGGCGAACAGGATTTTCCATGTTGCAGCTTTAATATCATGATATACGGAAAAAATCGCTTAAATATCAATAAATGGACACCGGCAACCTTATTTTTTCCGTGATTATCTGATAATATCAAAATATATGGAAAACAGGGGCATCTATTACGTCCAATATGGCGGAAAAAGTCCATATATAAACACTGATAGGTCGGACCGCTACGCGCTCCGACCTATCGTCCGCCGGATGAGCTGCGCTCCATTGGGCCCGACAGCCGGAGCGCATACGCGCTCCGCCTATCAAGCCCAATGGAGCCGACTGCGGT
>Ga0256833_1000264_pt1 | contig 41501 bp, 41 predicted proteins | sample 356284metaG_FD_190535 | JGI IMG/M metagenome (GOLD analysis project Ga0256833, IMG submission 190535) | Hydrothermal vent microbial communities from Mid Atlantic Ridge, Atlantic Ocean - 356-284 | ecosystem: Environmental > Aquatic > Marine > Hydrothermal vents | place: Atlantic Ocean: Mid... | reverse complement strand
GGCCTCAACGCCGCCCGATTTCAAACCACCCGCCACGGAGACAAGGCCGCCGGCCACCACGCCGGAAACCTTAGCGGAGCCAGAAATCTTCACCGTGTCCCCCCTAAGCGACCCCTCAACCCTTATGGCCCCGCTCACCTTGACTAGGTCGGCCGTAAGGTCTCCCTCAACCCTTGCACTGCCTGCCACCCTAAACTCCCGGGCCCTCATAGGCCCCTGCACCTTCAGGCTGCCACTGGCCTTCACGACCTTGTACGTGCCTCCCTGGATTACGCCGGCCCCGGCAATAGAGACCTCATCCCCCTCTACCGGGGAGGCCCCGCCCTTCAAAGCCTTCATGTACTTGTCGAACTTGTCGGCCATCAAGACTCCACCTCCTTGAAGATGTCCCTTATCTCCCTGAGAAGCTCCTTTATTTCCCGGAGCCTCTTGAGTATAAGCTCTTCAACCTCTTCATCAGACAAGTCCGCGTACTTGAGTTCCCCGCTCATTCCCCCATCCCCTTCTTCAATATGTCCCGTATCTCCTCCAGCGTCCTCTCTATCTCATCAAGCTCCTCCAGCATAGCCCTCTGCCTCGCCCGGTACATTGTAAGCTTCTCCTCCACCTCCTCCTCGCCTCCCTCCTCCTCACCCATAAACTCCAGTATAGGAAGGACAAGCGTGAAGAAGCTCAAAACACCGCCAGCTAATAGCAGCAAGAGAATGACCACTGCGCCAAAGACGGGATCCAGCTGCTTCGCCGAGACCTTCTCGATAACCTGGTATGGGAGATACACCATCAATGCGAGGCCTGCGGCGATCCCTATGATCCCAATCACAACGCTACTCGCCTTCAAGGCCTTCACCCAGCTCACGCATCCTCTCAGGCGATATCTCGACTACAAAGTTCTTCACCCTATACACCCTCTTAGTCCTGGGCCCTGGAACGTAGGTACTCTCCACGAGCCCCGCCTTCTCTAGAACCCTCAGGTGGAGATGTACCAGGGGATACGAGAGTTTAAGCTTCTTTGAAAGCTCGTAGGCGTAGCGGGGCCTTACGGAGAGCAGCGCCAATATCTCAAGCCTCACGGGGTTCGCGAGCACCTGCAACACCTCTGCAAGCTTTTTGAGCTCATCTCTAGCTCCCATTCAGCCATCAAGTGATAATCACACAACCCATATATAAATTATATCTTACATATATTAGACACGGGGAACCTATCAACTACACCGGGCACTAGGCGAACCACCAGAAACGCTACACCGGGAAGCACGAAACAGCGTCCCCGGAGTAGGAAAAGGCCTAGAGCTTTTCTCCAACGTAACGCTTGACCCACACGACTAGCGTCTCATAGCTACTCCTACCCCTCTCCGTAAGCTCCACGTACTCGCCGTCCTTCTCCCTAGCAACCCTCACAAGGCCTCTTTCAACAAGCCATTCAAGATACCTCTTAAAAGCAGGATAATTTAGCCTACTATATAGCTGCAGCCTAGTTTTCTTCATCCGCCCCTCCTCGTGGAGAGCGTCAAGTATACGCGCGACCACAATAAGGTCCACACGCATGTAAGACTCATATAGAGTCTAGGGAAAACCGATATTAACATTCCCCGCCCCAACCCCCAGTAACATAAAACAGAATCTTTGACGGACAGAAAATAGCCGCCGATGATAAAAATGCCTCACCTATACGCACTAAAAAACGCCAAAAAGGCCTCCCAAGCCTACGCGGCACTATACGCCGCAAGCCACTACAAGAAAAACTTTATAGGCGTATACTACCACCCGGGAACCGGCAGGCTACTCCCAGTATTCAATATGCCAGCGCCGAGCCCCCGCCACTCCTGGGCCTTCCAAGAGATACAGGGAGCGGTACTAGAAGAAAGCTTCCGCATGCTATGCCCCGCCTGCGGACTCTGCTGCGCCAGGAACAGCGCCGCATTCGCCTTCCCCCACGAACTGCCACCCTATTACAGGGACAAGCTACCCCGAAAGAGTATACCCACAAAACGCTACGGCGAATTGGAGATCCTGCTCCTCGACACAGACACAGCTGGGAGATGCGTCTTCCTAGATACAGAGACGGCCAAATGCGCCCTACAGGAAAAAGGGTACATGAAACCCGTCAACTGCATGCTCCATTATTGTACAATGTTCGCCGAAAAGAAGGGAAAAATATACGTAAAAATCGGCCTAAAGAGAGAAAACAAACCTATATATCGTGAAATTACTGAAAAAGAATACCTAGCCATCGCCGATAAACTGAGGAAAAAAGCCCTAAAATTCGCATCACACGAGCCATCTAGAAACAGCCTCAAAAACCTCCACACGCCAAAATAACAAGACAAACGATACACCGGGCGCCGGCAACATTAACTCGCCTCAGCGGGACATTCCACAGACCTTAGTTACAAAAACGCATTTGTTGAAGCATCCGCAAACTTCGCCCAAAACCACAAAATGGTGGACCGGGGGGGACTTGAACCCCCGACCTCCCGGATGCCAACCGGACGCTCTCCCAGCCTGAGCTACCGGCCCTTCGTTTTATTTTTTACGTGGTTTTTCTAGATTCGCGTTTTTGACTACTACGTTCGAGTCCAGGTAGATAACCTGTTTAGTGCTTTTTATTTCTTTCTTTTACTAAAAACTATACTTTTATTTAGTAATTATTCAATACTATTCTATTGATATCATTAATAAAACAGATGTAATGAAAAATTACTTATAGAGTAGGGACTGCGTGGACATAAAGCCCCATACACAGCAAAACTCCCTATATTCATTCAAAAAAGTAGTGTAAAAACTGGGTGCAGCATAGGCCGCCTTTTAGATGAAGCGGAACATTATACCTTGTCCTGTACATATTCCTTCCCGATGCGGAGGCTCATCCAGGCCCTTGTCACCTCTCTAGCGAGATAGGCCGCGTGGCTCGGCATAGAGAGGAGGCTGTCGAGCCCCAGCCTCTCCGCGAGCCTCCTCGGATCCCTCACCACGTATCTCGCCGCGAGCCTGTCGAGCGGGTCTCTGTGCTCCACCACTACTCCGCCTCCCTCGACGTATACGTGGAAGTTGCCGCGGGGGTCTGGCACGAAGGCTGCGTGCGCCGCGCGGGCCTCTTCTTCCAGGAGGCGGGCCGCATCCCCCCAGTCGTGCTCGTAGACGTGGGCGGCCCCGCTTATTATCGTTATGAAGCCCGGCTCCACGTCTAGGCCCTTGTCCCTGAGCGCGGCGGCTATGCGGTGGGCTAGGACTAGCTGGCCGTAGGCGTTTAGGGGCCACCCCCTGTAGAGGTCGTGGCTCCTGAAGTAGGCTGTGTGGTTGTAGCGGCCCCCTGTGACGTCCCCTTGTATGAGCAGGAGGCAGGGCGGGTTCTCCGAGCTGCCGTCTACGCCGTGGAGCCAGGTCACGGCCACGGCCCTCCTGGTGGAGGGGGAGGAGGCCAGCTTGTCTATGAGGAGTTGTAGCTGGTCGCCGGCGGCTGGGTGCGCCCTGAGCCTCTCACCGTAGGTGTAGGACGTCCCCCGGGGCCTCTCGGGGGTGAGGAGGCTGTCCACGTGTCTCTTGAACTCGTCGGCTGGGATGTAGCGGGTAAACCTCCTCTCCAGCGAGGGCTCCCGGGGCGTCTTGAGGGTCACGACTACGTTGAGGAGCTGTTTCTGCCGCTCGCCGTACTCTGTCTCCTTCACGTACCCGAGCCGCATCGCCGCGTCCACGACCTTGACCCACGCCCTGAAGAGGCTGTACTCGAAGACCAGGTGGCCAGAGAGCTGTATGGGCCAGCTCTCGACGCCCTCGGGCTCCACGATCTCCAGGTGGAGTGGGGCGTCCCGGGGGCCGGCTGGGCGGTAGTTCTCCTCCACGGCCCTGCGCAGGGCGTCCCAGTCGCCTGCCTTGAACGCGTCCCTGAGGTCTATGAGCCTGACCCTCTCCAGTATAGGCCTTATAGTCTCGATGGGCCATGCGAGCCTGAACCCGTCGGCCTCGCCCCTGGTGAAGAGCCTTACCAGTGCCTCCCCGCTGCCGGAGAGGTCTGAGCCGAAGACTATGAGTGTGTCTATCTCTGTGTGCTCTCCCAGTGTCTGTAGGAGGTAGTTTATGCCGCGCCTAGTGTAGAGCGTGCCTACAGTGTTCACCTTGCCGGCGGCGCCGCCTAGACGCTTGACCACCACGTCTTTCATCGTCCACAGCGTGGCTACTGCGATGTTGCTGTGGGGGTTGAGCGTCGCTATGTCCTTTTTTAGAGGCATGAGACCCGTATAGCCTAGTGTCTCGGAAAAGTATTGGAGAAATGCTGACCCCGAGCCCGTACACTCTTAGTATAATAACCCCCCTACGGGTAAAATACCTGGAATGCCGGAGGACAAGAAGTATTTCCCGGTTATGGGAGAAAAAGTGTCTTCACTGGGCCTCGGCACGTGGGGTATGGGCGGAGGCTTCTGGACGCGTGACACTAGCCGTGACGAAGAGGCGGTCGCCGCCCTGCGTAGGGGGATAGAGCTTGGCGCGACGCTGATAGATACCGCCGAGATGTACGGTGCCGGGCACGCGGAGGAGCTTGTAGCCAGGGCCATAGAGGGGTTTCCGAGGGACGAGCTATTCATAGTGACGAAGCTGTGGCCTACACATGCGGCGGCCGACGAGGTCGAGAAGGCTGCTAGGGCGAGCGCCAACAGGCTGGGGACTTACATAGACCTCTACCTTCTCCACGCGCCCGCCGACGTGCCTATATGCGAGACCATGAGGGCCATGGAGAAGCTAATAGACATGGGTATTGTCCGCTTTATAGGCCTGAGCAACTTCGGGGTCGAGGCTATAGAGGAGGCGCGCTCGTGCCTCAGCAAGACGGACATAGCGGCCATACAGAACAGGCACAGCCTGATGTATAGGCGCGACGAGCGCACCGTGATACCCTATGCCGCGCGTAACGGCATGATGTACATGGCGTACACGCCGCTGGAGAAGGGCAGGCTGGCGAGGGAGCCCTTCCTGGCGGAGGTGGGGGAGAAATACGGCAAGACCGCTGCCCAGGTGGCGTTGAACTGGCAGATATGCATCGACCCCGTGGTCACTATACCCAAGGCCTCGAGGATAGAGCACGTGGAGGAGAACGTGGGCGCTATGGGGTGGCGCCTCTCTAGGGAGGACTGGGAGCTTATATCCAAGCACTACTCCGCATACCTCTAGCCTTCACGGCCGCGTCTCCGCAGCACCTTTAGTATGAAGCGTGGCGGAACCTCGTCCACGAGGTATACGGTGGGCCCGGCCCTGTAGACCTCTTTTTCCCTTGATAGCGCCGCCGCGTCCACTACGAGTACTACCGGGCGGCCCCTGGAGGCCCCTCTCCGCCAGGCGTCTCGTAGAGAGGAGGTGAGGTGCACGTATAGCCTCTTCATTGGTTTAAGCCCCTCCCTGAGTATGGCCGGCACGGCGCCCTCCCATGTCCCATGGTAGAGCGTGCCGTCGACTACTACGCGCTGGTACTGTGGTCTTACTTCGACGCTGTGGCCATACCTGGCCCTGATAAGGTCTCCTTTCAGCTCGAAGCGCCCCTTTGGGTCCAGCAGTGCTACCGCGAGCACGTGTTCGGGCCTAAGCCACCCGTATCCTCCCCGGGGCCACCTGTACCTGATAGCCCTGTATAGTTCTCCAACCTCTACGAAGCCCTCCTCGTCGAGGCTTAGGCCGGCCTCCCAGGGAAAGTGGCGCAGCAGGCCGCTCATGAGCCTGCTCAGCCTGACCCTCCTGGCCGGATCCAGGATGAGCTCTGCCGGCTTACCGCAGTGCACTGGCTCCTCGATGTAGCGGCCGCACACCCTGCACCTATATATCGGCTTCGCGGCGGGGGGAGCCACGCCTATATAAGCGCAGCCGCCGGCGTTAAATATTGGTGCAGGCCACGCCCCTTACACGCATCACTCCCAGCCTCTGCGCCCGGTGCAAGGGGGTAAGGAGGCTATGCGGCCTCCCCCGGTGCCCGCTGCTCCTAAGGGCAGCGCAGCAGTTGAGGGTCTCTGCCGAGATCGCCGGTAGAAGGGAGATCTACTCGCCGACGCCGCCCTCCATACTGGTAGGGGAACGCGGGTATCCTAGTGTTAGCGCCGGGCCGAATATAGCCCCGGGCGCAGAGGCCCCTGAACGCTACGAAAACCCCCGTGAGTGGTGGGGGAGGCTAACGCTGGAGGATATTATACGCCTGCGCACCTCGCTTGTACACTCAGCGGCCCGCATGGACGCGAGGAGGCCCTCTGGCAGGATCGCCGAGGCGATACGTGAAGCCGCCCTGTCCTCGAAGCCTGTCTACAGTGAGGTTAGGTTTAGGAAGCCTCCCCGTCCTAGCCCCCTGCTCGACCCCATGCTGAAGCCTATAGGCCTGAGGGGGGAGGTGGAGGAGATAAGGATCTCCGAGAACCCCGCTATACCGCGTAGGGTGGACGCGGTTATCGAGGAGAAGGTGCCGGCTAGGGCCGCCGTCGTGGAGCTCTATCTCCACGGCTACGACGTCTACTATCTCCAGAGGGTTCTCTCAGCGGCGCTTCTGGGCCGAAGCCCCCGTCTAGTGCCTACCAGGTGGGCGATAACGGCTGTGGACAAGACGGTCTCGGACACGCTCTTGCGGAGGGTTAGGGGCTACCCCGAGATCCCGGGATACGAGGTGTACCACGTGGAATACCTGGGGAACAGGTATACTATACTCCTAGCCCCCGCCCAGTGGAGCCTCGAGATGGTAGAGGTGTGGCTCCCCCACAGCGTATGGATGAGGGGCGAGAAGCCCTACATATACAGGGTCTACGAGTACTGGGACGGGAAGGCTAACGACATGGACGGGGGCTACTACGCCATAAGGCTACCACTCCTCGAAGCTTTAGAGGAGCGGCGCAGACAGGCGGCCGCGATAGTTGTAAGGGAGGTTACCCCCAGCTACTATGCCCCCGTCGGCTCCTGGCAGATAAGGGAGAGTATACGCAACGCGCTGCGGCGGAAACCCTTGAAGCCGCGGAGCATCGAGGAGGCCGTCAAAATACTGGATGAGCTCACGATTCTACCCGCCGAGGAGCTGCTGAGGGGGAGCCGCGTCTACGCCCTGCTCAGGGGGCAGAAACGTATAACCGACTACCTCGCTATGCAGCGGGAATCGAAAAGAAAAATTGATGATGAAAAATATTAGAAACGGTTAACCCCTCGTATAAGCCACTTCCTCTAGCTGAAGCGCTATCTCTACGGAGCGTAGCTTAAATAGGACGGCCAGCTCAGAAGCGGGCATGCTGCTCATTTTTACCCCGTTCCGATAGTATTCTCCGCCAGGCCTATACCTGGCCGCGCCATCCATTATCAAGAAGACCGGCAGCCCCGTCGGGTAGTCAACGTCCACGTACAGCCTCTCCGGCCCCTCCGCGTCGTAGTGGGCTATAGCCGCTATCCTGCAGCCACTCAGCTCCCTCAGCCTCCTAGTTAGCCTCGCGTACTCGTAGACCGCGCTCGTGTTGCGGAGCGTCTCCAGTGACGCCATCCTTGCGACCCTGCTCCCGTTGATCTCTACGGCGAGCTTCCTGTCCAAGTCGAAGACCGTCACCGAGATCCTCCTCGCCGCGGCTTCCTTCACGTTAGACAGCTTATAGTCTCCTCCCGGCTTAGCCCAGACCACGCTTAGAGGTACGCGGTCACCGGCAACGAATAGGGGGAAGAGGGCGCCCAGCCTGGTGCCGTTCGGCAGGAAGAATCCTTCGCCAGGCCTGTAAACTGTGTGGAGCATCCTGTGGACGCTTAGTTTTACGCTTACCCACTTGTTTGTGGCGTTGCCCGTGGGCTGCTGGGCCTCCCCCTCGTACACGTATTCGAAGTCTACCAGGTACTCGCCGCCACGCTTCTGCACCTTGACCAGCAGTGAGGCTTTGTCGGTGTCGCCCACGTAGTCGCGGCCATTATACTCGAAGATGAGCGGACTGTGCGCCGGCCCGAATCTGTACTTGAGCGTAAGCGTCTTAACGCGTATAGCGCCGTGCCTGTTGCACTTCTCTAGGAACTCTAGGTACATCGAGCCCCCCTTGACCGTTTGCCCCATGGGGGCGCTCGCCGTGCTTGGCAGGTTTCCTGGAGGGGCACTGCCCGTGTTTGTTCTCGTAACCAGGGAGAGTATCGCCAGTACCGCTATGAGGACGGCCGAGGCGATTATAGGGTACCTAATAATGTTCGCCCTCATGTTGACCCTCCTGCACCTGCATTATCTTGGCCGGTGGGGCCGTGACGTATGCTATGAGGGGCATATCCACGAAATTTTGTAATATTGACTATCGTCTTTCCCGAATTAACAATTATTAGGCACATTTCATTTAGGAATACTTCACATTAAATTAATATATATAATGGTATTTTAACAATGTTCTGTATAAAAATTCAATGCTCTTTCAAACATAGATATCTTATACGATACTTCCGGTTTTACATGAGCCCCGCCCACACCATGATGAAAACCAAAAATAGAGCCTCACCACGTAATTATTGCAATACCACACGCTAATCCTTAGCGGCGAGAACTGCCAGGGAGCCGAAAGGCCCCTCGCGGACATCCACCCGTCTACCGCACCTTTCTACAAGCCTCACAAGCGTGTGGCGGTCGAGAAAGTTTGCTGGAAACCCTAGGAGCCTTTCCATCAGTCTAAGCGCTTTTACCGACAGCTTGGAGAGGTCGAAGTCGAACACGGCTAGCAGGCCTCCTGGCTTCAATAGGGAGCAGGCCTCCTCTATTCCTCTTTCCGGCTCCTCTAGGTGGTGGAGCGCGTCGTGGAACACCACCGCGTCCGCAGAGCTCCCGCGTAGCGGCGGCATGCACGCCGAGCCTATAACCCTGTCTCCCCCAGGGATACTATGCATCCTTATGAGCCCCTCGTCGATATCCACTGCGACCACGTAGCTGTAGAGAGCCTGGAGCCGCGAGGCAAGTATGCCGGGCCCTGCCCCCATGTCGACGACGACCTCTCCCCCTGGAAGGTGGGAGAGCGGCCAGTCGTAGTAGCTGTGGGGTATAAGTGAGTAGAAGGCTCTCAGGAGGACGCTCATAGGCGCAGCCCCTCGAGGAAGCGGAGTGCCTCTAGGTGGTCCTTCACCCTGGCAGAGGGCTTCAGCGACCCCTCGTAGCTGTGGAACCCCTCGTAGAGTATAGTCTTTACGCCGAGCTTTCCGGCAGCTATGTCGGCTTCCTCATCGCCTATGATAACAGTCTCCTCGGGCTCCGCCCGGAGCGTAGCGAGCACGTGCCTGTAGAAGGAGGTGCTGGGCTTCCTCCACCCCACCACGTCTGAGTAGAAATGCGCGTCGAAGAGGCCCAGCAGGCCTAGCCGCTTTAACACTCTAACGGCGTGCCTCCAGCTCATAGTGTTGCTCGCCACCGAGACAGTGTAACCGTTATCTCTCGCGCCCTGCAAGAGCTGCTCCACGTGCGGAGCCTTTACCGCGTAGTCAACGTATGGCGCGAGGTAGCCCTCAACCATCGTTCTCGTAGGCCCCTCCTCCACGCCCAGCAGGTGGAGTATAGCGGCCACCTCCCCCTCCACAGTCACCTCGCGCAGCGTGGCCCGCCGTATCCTGTCGACAAGGCTCCTGCCGCGTTTGCAGGCAGAGTAGACGTCGCCTAGACTGTACGCGTAGCCTAGCCGGGATAGTTCCCGTTGAAGCACGCCCGCCCTCTGCCTCCAGAATTCCTCCATGGAGATGTTTGGGTAAAAAACCGTCCCCCAGAGGTCGACTAGTAGTAGCTTCACCTCGAACCCCGGGATAGGAAGGCTCTCCTGAGTACATCAACGTTTATCTCCGCCACCACGACGGGGATCGTGAGGCTGAACTCCGTCAGAACCCTCGGGTGGATCTCCCCCACGAAGCCTGCCTCCTCGCCGGCGATGATTATCCTGGCCGCCCTGCCGGGTATAAGGCTTGGATGCTCTAGCGGTTCAAGGCTCATTTTTAGACCGTAGAGCTCCACGAGGGATCTCAGGTGCGCCAGCGCGTCTGTCAGCGTAACCCCCCTGCCGGCTACCGCGTAGGCTAGGTGGCGCTCCTCCCTCGCGAGGTTGGCCTCGCGGTCGTCCGGTAGTACGACGTCCCCGGCCTCGAATATTTTCAAGGGATAGCCGGCGTGCTTGCTCCTGGCCAGGGTTTCTAGGAGCTGTGGTGTTATCCATGTTCTCAGCGCGTGGTACGCCTCGTGCTTGGGGTTTTCCACCTCTATAGCCTTACCGTGTAGGCCCATCTTCGTAAAGAGCGTGTTAGTGTTTGTGAACATGTAGTTGTTGACCTCTATGAAGCCCATCCCCACGAGGGTCTCCCTTAGACTCCTGGTGAAGACCTCTATGCCCGCCTCCCTGCCCGGATGCAGCGGCCTCATGATGAGTGGGGAAAGCCGGTCATAGCCGTAGGCCATGGCAACCTCCTCCACGATATCGACGGGGTGGAGTATGTCCGTCCTATAGTAGGGGAAACGCACCTCCAGTAGGGATCCGCGGGGGACGGCCTCCATCCTCATCCTGGATAGGAGCCTCGCAGTCTCCTCTAGCCCGAGGTCTACGCCCAGGATCCTGCTGGAGAGAGAGGGGTCGTAGAGTATAGCGTCCGGCTCTAGGCGGGGGCTCTCCTCCTCCCCCCACGGCCCATGCACGAGAACCCTTCCTATCTCCTTTCCCCTAACGTACGTCGCCGTCGCAACGATCGCGAGTACGCGGCGCGCCGCCTCCAGATCCGTTGAGGTCACGTCTATCAAGATATCAGTGGTGGACTCTGTTACGCGGAACTCCTCGCTGTTTATTATAGGTGGGAAACTTACCACTTTGCCCTCGGCGTCGACGATCAGGGGCACCTCGGCTCTCCCCTCCACGAGGTGCCTGTACTTCACGCCCGTGGGGTGCCTCTCCAAGACCTCGCTGGGCGTCATCTCCTCGTCCATGTCCAGGGGCTTGAAGCGGACAGAGTCGGGGGAGACGCGCGTATACCTCACTGGGAACTTTATCCCCCTCATGTCGTAGAGGCCTATAGACACCTTCCGCCTATCCCTACCATAGGTGACGTGGATCTTCTCCTGGAGCTGCATGAGCTGCCTTATCGCCTCGTCGTCCAGGTCTACCCCCCGGACTACCGCGAATAAGGCGTAGGGCCTGTAAGCCGGCCCCTCGGCGAACGCCTCCACGACGCGGCCGGAGACCCTATATGTGGGGAGGCCCTCCTCCACCCCCAGGAGGCCCTTTAACGCTATCGAGAGGCCCTCGGCGGAGTATAGGTCAGGCCTGTCGTGCGTCGCCTCGTACCATATCTCGTCCCCCTCTATCTCCTCTAGTTCACACTTAACGCGGGGGAGGGAGTCCTCTATCTCCCCCCTCGTCAGCTCGCGTCCCATGAGCCTCTCTAGATCCCACCACTTCACGCTTATAACCGGCATCTCCCATCACCTCAGCATCTCCTTGATGAGGGGGCGCGGCTGCCTCCTTATCCACTCCACGTCCTGGGTGAAGAGCAGCCTGATATCGTCTATCCCCAAGACCGTCATCGCGATCCTATCCACCCCTATACCCCAGGCTGCGACGTTGTAGCCCTTCAGGCCTAGGGGCTCGATCACCTCCGGCCTGAACATGCCCCCGGGGAAAACCTCTATCCAGCCCAGGTGGGGGTGCCTTATGAAGCCCTCCACGCTGGGCTCTGTGAAGGGGAAGTAGGCCGGCTTAACCTTGACTTCCCCTAGCCCAAGCCTCCTCGCCATCTCTTCGAAGAAGCCTAGTAGGTGCCTAAACGTGACTCTCCTGCCTACAATTATGCCTTCGAGCTGGTAGAACTCCATGCTGTGCTTAGCGTCAAGGTTTTCCGGCCGGAAAACCCTATCGAGGGAGAAGCACATGTACTCGCCTGGCCCCCTCTCGTATATCGTACGCATGGACACTGCCGTGGTCTGCGTCCTTAGGACGAGGCGCAGGGCCCTCTCAGGGTCCCAGCGGTAGCCCCAGCCCCTAGACCCCGTCTCCCACCCGTCCATGTGAGTCCTAGACACCCTCTCCATGTACTCGTGGTCGTCGAAGCGGCCCTTAGGCCTCCCCTTGACGAAATAAGTGTCGTGTATCTCGCGGGCAGGATGATCCTGGGCCTGGAAGAGTGCGTCGAAGTTCCAGAGCTCGAGTTCCACGTGGGGGCCTTTCATCTCCTCAAACCCCATAGCTACGAGGATCTCCCTAATCCAGTCTAGAAACTCGAGGTAGGGGTGCTTTCTCCCGTATCCAGCCCTGGGGGGCTCCACTGAGAGGTCGAAGGGCTTAAAATATGCCTCCCTCCAAGCGCCGCTCTCAATGTCCTCGGGAGTCAGAATCGTTATGACCTTCCCCTCGCGCAGCAAGCCGCGTTCCTGCAGGAAGCCGAGCAGCTCGGTGGGCCTCACCTCTATCCTGGTATACTCGCGCTTCGCGGCTAGTTTTCTACGCCTGAGTACGCGCGCCTCGTCTTCTCCTATAGTCTCACCCGCGGCTATCCTGGAGAGTGCCTCACGCACCTTCCCCACCGCCTCCTCTCCAGCGCTACTATCCACGAGTACGGCCTTGTCCCCCTCAAACCTGACGGCCCCAGCCCTAGCCAGCTGGGCAAGACCTATACCCGCCTCCCGGGGAGAAATCTTCACGCCTATCCTCGCCGCCTCTTCGGGCAGGCGGCTCCTCTCAACGCTATTCTTCTCCGAGAGCACCTTTAACACGCGTTCCTCCGGCAGCCCCTCCTCCAGGTAACGTCTACCCTCCTCTGTGGGGGAGAGCACCGCGTGCTTCCTCCTCTCAACTACTAGAAGCCCCCTAGCCCTGAGCTCCTCGATATCCCTCATGAGGTCTTCGCGCTTAACACCCAAGGAGTCGGCGATAGCGTCGACATCGTGTACGCCGCCCAGTACAAGGTCCACTATACGCTTCTGCCGCGGCGGGAGATACACGGTTTCTAAAATTGGCGCTCCATTTCCCCCTCCACCATCCATACCCATGACACCACGCCTTAATATCGATTCACCACGCCGGCGATGAAAATAAAGGCTATCCATAGGCGATAAATGGTTAAGCCACGCGCCCAGCCTATATGCTGATAGAAAATGCTGGATCCAGGCAAGCTTAGAGGGGATTTTCCAGCCTTATCGCTCACCTTCCACGGCAAGAGCCTCGTATACCTTGACAACGCGGCTACAACCCAGAAGCCCTACCCCGTGATACGGGCAGTCAAAGAGTTCTACGAGAAAAAATACGCAAACGTGGGACGCGGCATATACGATCTAGCCCTGGCTGCAACGAACGCCTACGAGGAGGCGCGGCGCGTAGTAGCCGGCTTCATAGGAGCACGCCCCGAGGAGCTCATTTTCACCTCAAACACTACAAACTCGATAAACCTCGCGGCCTACTCGCTGCTGGCCTCAGGCCTCCTCGATAGAGGCAAGAACATAGTTACAAGCCTCATGGAGCACCACAGCAACCTACTGCCCTGGTACCGGGTAGCGGCCGCCTCGGGGGCGGAGCTGAGGCTCGCGGGCGTAGACGGCAAAGGGAGACTGCTTATGGACGAGCTAGAAAAAATGGTTGACGAGAACACCGCGGTAGTAGCTGTATCCCACGTGTCTAACGTTACCGGCGTGGTGAACCCGGTAGCCGAGATATGCAGGGTGGCCCACGAGAAGGGAGCGCTCTGCCTCGTAGACGGGGCGCAGTCTGTCCCGCACCTCCCTGTAAGAGTCGGCGAAATAGGCGCGGACTTCCTAGCCTTCTCGGGCCACAAGATGATGGGGCCCATGGGTATAGGGGGGCTCTACGTCAGGAGCGATGTGCTAGAGAAGCTTGCCCCACCCTTCGTCGGCGGAGGCACTGTCAGGGACGTGGAGATCAACGGAGACGTAGAGCCGCTGTGGACTAAGCCTCCCCACAGGTTCGAGGCCGGCACGCCCAACGTGGCCGGCGCCGTGGGGCTAGCAGAGGCGGTGCGCTATCTCTCCAGGGTGGGTCCCGGGAACGTGGAGGCCCACGAGAAGAAGCTCGTTGAGGCGCTCCTGGAGGGCTTGAGGGATCTGAACGCGGTTATCTATGGCCCGGAAGACCCCGATGAACGGAGCGGCATCGTGACGTTCAACCTGAGGGGCATGGCCCCTCACGACCTCGCGGCTCTTCTCAGCGATGAGGCCATAGCGGTGCGTAGCGGCCTCTTCTGTGCGGCGCCGCTCATGAAGAAACTTGGCGGTGAGAGCGGGGCTGTCCGGGCCAGCTTTTACCTCTATAACACCGTGGAGGAGGTTGAGAGGCTGCTTGAGGTGCTCGGGAAAGTGGAGGGGATGATGAACTTCTAGGGCTCCTGTGCGGGCAGGGATATCTCCGCTTTTTTGCCCTCCCCGGCTTCTTCTACGCGAAGCCTCCGCCCCGGCTCCTTGATGAAGAGTTCGCCGATCTTGTCGGTTAGGTAGGAGAGGCCGTAGATGGATAATAGGATTAGGTAGATGCTCAACGGGTGATCCAGCTTTAACGCTAGCTTATAGGCCTGAAGCTCTACGGAGAGGAAGCTTATCATGGGGGCTACTATTACGTAGAGTATCAGGAAGCGTATCAGCATCATGAAGGCTGAAATGTATCTCTTGCTGTGCTTCTGGTAGCTCTCTAAGCCGTGGCTGAAGCCGTGGTAGAACTTCTGTATTGCAACGACAAACGAGGATACAACTACTATGCTCATAATGTATGTTACAAACTCGTTCGTGAGAACCCTCTGGATGAAAAGCGAGATATAGTCGACCACCAGCATCGCACTGAGGCCGAGGATATCCCTCTTAAGCGTCACGTCGCGTGAAGCGTAGTGGACGAACTCGTCCGCGCCTTCACTTATCCTAGCCATGAAGTTCCAGAAAAACCTCCACCGTGAAAGCAGGAAGCCCGTGGCCCTCTCGATGTTCTTTACCAGGTAGCTTACCATTGTCAAGTTTACGCTGTACGCGACCATCGCCGCCAGCGCCAGCCAGGGCGGTATCACGCCCCTCCCACCTATTAGGGCGGCAAGGACTATTAGGCCGAACTCCCCGGTGTTGGCCAGACTCACCGCGAGCTCCGCCGCTCTACCTATTCTCAGCCCGGCTAGGGTGGAGGAGAAGAGCAGCATCACGAAGCGGAGGATGAAGGCTATGACGGCTAAGGCGACCCCCGTTAAGACTATGACGAGGAGCGTGAAGGGCTCTGCGAGCTCCGCAACGGAGCCCTTAAGAGTATAGGGGAGGGAGGCGACGAAGCCCACGAGCGCTAGGACGAAGTAGCTCTCCATCGCCTTAAACGCGTCTGGATCGTACTCCCTGAGAGAGAGGCTCACCGCCCCGATAAACACCGTAATTGCCTCCGGTATCTTCAGTATCTCGGCTATCGCTATAAGTATCGAGAGGTAGAGTATGGATAGCAGAACCTTCGCGTCGAGCCTCTCGATCCTGTCTATGAAGCGGTCGAAGGGGCCGCTGAGCAGGTAGAGCAGGGGAATCAGCAACACTATGACGGAGAATATCAACGCGATGTCGGTCTCCTTAACCCCCACGCCGGGCGACGCGAAGAAGCCTATTGAGAGTAGAAACACCGCCATCGCGTCCTCCAGCACGGAGATTGTTATGCCGTACTGCGCGAGTTCCCGGTCGCCGTAGCGCCCAATGTCTATGACGAAGGCCTCGTTTGAAGCAACCATTATAGCGGCTATCGTCACGGCCAGCTGGAAGGGCAGAAAGAATGTGAGCAGGTAGAACGTTGTAAGGAACATTGTGGCCTCGAAGAAGAACATTATGAGCACGCGCTCCTTGTTTCTCCTTATAAACTCGGGCTTCAGTTCGAGCCCGGCGATGAAGACTATGAGGGCGGCGGCGAAGCCCGATATGCCGGCTATAAATGGGTGTATCTCTAAGCCGAGGAACACGCCTATGAGGGAACTTATCATTATCGCCGGCAGGATCGCTACCGCCTTGTACCTGATGTAGACTAGGGCGAGTATGGTGGCTAATGCGAGGTGTATTAGGGGCCCTAAGCCGTGTATAAGAGCAACGCCCTCAGCCTGCATCGTTCGACCTCTCCTTTTCCTGCATGTTGAGGAAGCGCTCCAAGGTTCCCCTCTTACCCTCGACTACTGCTTCGATAAAGCTATCTCTCACAGGCTTGTAGACCTCCTCGTAGAAGGCCTGCTGGCTGAGCAGTTTTTCCCGGCTAAACCTCTTTACGTACTCTACAGCAGCCCTCCACGCCTTCTCGAAGGGGACGACGGCGTTTATCTTGGACGCCACGGTTCGTTCAAAGTCCCGGGGCGTCTGCTCCTTGCCGCCGATGAGGAAGTAGCCGGAGGGGCCCAGGAAAGCCTTCTCGTCCCCCACGTACACGACGGGCCTCCCCTCTTCCTCCACCTTCTCTACGCCGCCGCGCCTGCCCCTGGAGGCCGCTACTGCGTGGCCGTACTTTTTCGCCCACGCATAGAATATTGCCCTGTTGAGGCCGAAGGACAGGGCTTTCTCTAGGTCACCGGTTAATACATAATATCTCGCGGCCTGGAGAAGGGCCATTGTCTCGAAACGGCCTATTCTTTTATGACTACCCACAGTGTCTAATCGTCGGCTGTGATTTTATCTATATCTATGGGGGCCGCGGAGTCCAGAGTGTTTCGACGCCAGGCTAATTCTGCTGTGCCTCGAGGCAATGTTATTAACCAGTTGCAGGATTAGAGGTGTGATGTCGGAGAAGACAAGTAGGATACCAGGCTTCTACAAGCTAGACATAAAGACGCGGCTGGAGAAGGTCGCGGAGTTCGCCGGTTTAACCGAGGAGGAGAAGAGCCTTCTACTCAAGGAGGGGAACCTCGACCTCAAGACGGCCGACATAATGATAGAGAACGTTATCGGGACAATGGCCTACCCCTTCGCGGTAGCGGCTAACTTCCTGATAAACGGCAAAGACTACCTCGTCCCCATGGTTATAGAGGAGTCTAGCGTCGTCGCGGCCGCCAGCAACGCGGCCAAGGTTATGAGGAGAGACGGCGGGATAAAGTCTAAGACGACTGGGCCGTACATGATAGGCCAGATACAGGTTCTCGGCGTCAAAGACCCCTGGTACAAGAGGATGCTCATACTGGACGCGAAGGACGAAATACTCGCGCAGGCAAACGAGCAGGATCCCGTACTCGTGAAGCTGGGCGGCGGCGCCAAGGATGTGGAGGCGAGGGTCGTGGAAAGCCCGAAGGGGCCCATGATAATAGTCCACCTCATAGTCGACGTGAAGGACGCCATGGGCGCTAACGCGGTAAACACCATGGCTGAAGCCGTCTCCCCACTAATAGAGAAGATCACTGGCGGCAAGACCCTCCTCAGAATAATATCGAACCTAGCCGATAAGCGGCTGGTGAGATCCTGGGTCAAAGTCTACAAGGAGGACATAGGCGGCGAAGAGGTTGTCGACGGCATAGTTAACGCGTGGGCGTTTGCGGCCGCGGATCCATACAGGGCCGCCACGCACAACAAGGGCATTATGAACGGCGTCATAGCGGTGGCCCTAGCCACCGCACAGGATCATAGAGCCATCGAAGCCGGCGCACACGCGTACGCGGCTAGAACCGGGCGTTACCTGCCACTCTCGACGTGGGAGAAAGACGAGGATGGAAACTTGGTGGGCAGCCTCGAGATGCCTATGGCCGTGGGTATAATCGGCGGGGCAACAAAGGTTCACCCGATAGCTAAGATAGCGTTGAAGATCCTCGGCGTGAAGACCGCGCAGGAGCTAGCCGAAGTTATGGGGGCTGTAGGCCTGGCCCAGAACTTTGCGGCTCTACGGGCGTTGGCGACTGAGGGCATCCAGAAGGGGCACATGAAGCTCCACGCGAGGAACATAGCTGTGATGGCTGGAGCCACGGGTGAGCTTGTGGATAAGGTCGCGGAGATAATGATTAGGGAGGGGAAAATAAAGTTCAACTACGCTAAGGAGCTCGTCGAGAAGCTTTCCCGTGAGGGGGAAGCCGACAAATCAGCGTAAAAAACCGCTAATCTAAGGGATATTTTTATGAGGCAAGCCTTCTCCTCCTCATAGGCCTAAAGGCCCGTGAGGGGAAACTTGTAGTTGTGCCGGGGGACAGCGGCTGCTCCGTGAGCTTCTTCCGCAGCTCCAATGCCTCCCTAGGGGTATCTGTGGTTATGACGTCCACCTGGTACCTGGCGTATTTAACCAAGTCTCCGGGGGAATTCACCACCCATACTATTACGCCGAGCCCCATCTCGTGGGCTTTGGCGACTATGTCGAGGGTCACTGTAGGGAACTTAAAGTTGACGAACATGGCGCCAAGCTTTTTCGCTTCGAAGAGGCTGCGCGGATCCGCTGCGTAGAGGGTATAAGCTATCGCCAACTTGGGGTCTATCTCCTTTAGCTTAACAAGCGCCCTGTTGTCTCCCGAGAAGATCGCGTCCTCGGCCATGCCCTTCTTCCTCATAACGTCGTAGATCTCCTCCTCGTAGCCGGGCTTTTTGACGTCGACGAGCACGCCCACCTTGCCCTTCATAAGGTCCAACGCTTCCTCGAAGAGAGGTATATGCTCCCCCATGCCTACATCGTACCTCTTGAGCACAGAGTACTCCTCCTGGCTCACGTCTAGCGGCTTGCGGATGAGCTTCTCTAGCGTGTCGTCGTGCCATAGAACGAGTTTCCCGTCCCGCGACCGCCGTACGTCGACCTCGACGAAGTCGACGCCCAGCCCTATAGCCTCCTCTATGGCTTTCAGCGTGTTGCCCGGATACCTTCCGCCCCTCCCCCTATGGGCAACCACTTTGAAGGGGACATAGGGTGGGGGCTCTATGGGACTCATCATCTGCAGGATTGCAGCCTTTATAACCCTACAAATACCTTGCGCATAAAGATATCCATGTAGAGCTGCCTAGGCGCTAAAAATACAACATGGCCCGACACATTAATTGTGTAGAAAAGTCGAGTGTATCTAGGAACATTGATGAAGAAAAATAGCAGCCTTTTCGACGGGACTGTAAACCTGTTAGAGGCTGGGAGAACCGGGAAAAACTACTACGTCTTGGCCTCGTATGTGGCCGCCTTCATCCTAGCGGGCTCAGGTAACCCCCCGGCGGCTTACGCGCTTCTCGCGGTGTCTTCGACGCCGAAGCTCGCCGCCTACAAGTGGCCCGCTGCAAGCCTGCGAGAAGTAGTCGGTGACGCTATGTTCGCGCTCATCCCTCACGCTTTCCTTGCCTTCACGGCCACCCTAGCCCCGGCGCCCCAGCCCGTGCCCTACATAGCCGCTATAGCCGCCGCGCTGGTGGAGGAGTCGTTCTTCAGGTTCGTTATGGACGAATACGGGGAGCCGGTAACAGCGCTGCTCTTCTCGCTCTTCCACATATCTTTTAGAAGCCCTGTCTATCTCGTGTCTTCGATGCTCTTCGTGCCGGCCTACTTCATGCTCGGGTGTTTCTTCTACGAAGTCTATAAGAGGCGGGGGCTTCTCCAAGCCTATATCGTGCACTCAGTGTTTAACGTAGTCGCGCTGCTCTACGTGGCGGATTTTTCCTCCGTCCAGGCGTTTATATTCGCCTCCGCTGCAAGCCTCGCCTACCTGCTCTATAAGTGTGGGTGTAGTGGTAGATGAACGGGAAACTCGTAGAGATAGTGGCGGCCGAGGTGCTTTCAAGGGTCGAAGAGTCGCGTCTATCGTTGAGGCACGTCATGGAAGAGTATTTTTCCTCCCACCCCGAGCTTGAACCGATAAGGGGGCTTGTGAGAGCATACCTTCTCGGTCTACTTAGAAGGTACCGTATAATCGACTCGTACGCGCTCCATGTATTCGACGTAGACGTAACCACTATGAGCTATTGGAGGAGGGCCCTATTGAGGAGCATAATATACGAGGCGAAGTTCAGAGACGTGGGTAAGGACAGGCTCCTGGCCGTTATCAAGGCGGCTAAGAGGCTCGGTGTAAGGATAGAGTGGAGTGACATCGTCTCCGTAAAGGCGGTGCCTGTAAAGAGTATACTCAGACAATATAGCGGCGTCGAAAGGGTGGCTGTCGAGTACAGCTTGCCTACATGGGTTGCTGGGTACCTCCTAAAACTCCTCGGCAGGGAGGCGTATAGGCTTTTTAAGGCATTTAATAGGCGTCAACCCTCGTGGATAAGGGTGGTCGACGCCTCCCTTAGAGAGGAGGTGGTGAGCGCCCTTAGGAAGAGGGGATTCTCGGCGTCGCCGGACAGAGACTTGGACGACGTTGTAAGGGTCGACGCTGGAAGGGGGCTTGCAAGGACCCCAGAGTACAGGAGGGGGTTGTTCGTAATCCAGGAGAAGGCAAGCAGTCTCGTTCCCCATCTAACAGGGTTCAAGGGCGTATACATCGACTTGACGGCTGCGCCGGGCGTAAAGATTTCCCATGTAGCTTCCCGTAGCGGGTACGGAGTCGGCGTAGACATAAAGTATAGGAGGCTGCTGGCGGCGCGCAACCTGGCTAAAAGGATCCGGGTTGCCGTGGACTTCGTCTCTTCGGATTCGAGGCTTCCGCCTCTAAGGGAGGTCGATGGGGTGATATTGGACCCTGATTGCAGCAGTCTCGGCAGGCTGGGCGTTAGCCCGGAAATGAGGCTTTGGGTTACGCCAGGCTATGTGGAAAAGTATAGTAGGCTCCAATGGGAGCTGCTCGCGTCTGCTTACAGGATACTCCGTCGAGGAGGTAGGGTTATATACTCTACGTGTACGCTGACCGTTGAAGAAAATGAGGAAAACGTGAGAAGAGCCGTGGAGGAGCTCGGCCTCTCAGCGATTACGCCCGAGCCGTTTATAGGGGTTCCGGCTATAGGCGTGGAGGGGCAGAGGCTGTATCCCCACCTTCACGGGACGATAGGCTTCTTCACGGCAGTTATGGAGAAGCGGTAACGGTTAAGTTCGTCCCAGGCTTGATTTCCCTGTGTACGTGAAACGGGAGTATTGGAGGGGTATACTGGCATCTCTCCTAGGAGGCGCTTCCATCGTGTTGAGCGTGGTGCACGCCGAGGCCCCCTTTCCTCCTCTACCGTACCTGAAGTTTGACGCCGCGGAGGTCACCGACACCGTGGCGTTTTACCTCTGTGGGCCGCGCTACGGCGCATGGGCCGCTCTTATACATTTCGCCGGCCTAGTGATAAGGGGCAGCGACCCCTTCTCCGCGTCTATGAAGCTAGCGGCGGTGTTGTCAATGTTTGCCGGCATGTTGCTCGCTAAAAGCCTTGCCGGGCAGGTGGCCTGGGGCTCTCTGGCTAGAGCTGCGGCCATGACCGTGGCCAACTATGTTTACCTCTACGTGCTGTTTCCACAATTCCTCTCATACGCTGCGCGCATGGTGTCGTGGATGGGCGGCGTGGCGGCCCTCTTCATCCTCACGGCGGTGTTCAACATCGTACACGCCGTGCTGACGATAAGCGTGGCAAGGTGGATAGCCGTGGAGGTTGAAAACCGTCTGGGGAGGCTGAGTTAAATTCATGGCCTAGCGTAAACAGGGTGTTTCTGTAAACACTATGGGCGCCGGAGTAGTTGTCTTGGGGAGCGCACACGTGGACTACACTATCTACCTGGACAGGCTCCCTAGCCCCGGAGAAACGTTGATGGGAAAGGGCCTGAAGATAAGCCCCGGGGGGAAGGGCGCCAACCAGGCCGTCGCTGCGGCTAGGCTCGGGGCGCCTACGCTCTTCATATCTAGGGTTGGCGCCGACGACAACGGTCGCCGCTTATTGGAGACCCTTAGGGGCAATGGTGTAGACGTGAGCGGTGTCGTGGTGGACGAGGAGGAGTCTACGGGTATCGCGCTCATCATGGTGGCTGGGGAGGGTGAAAACGTTATAGCTGTGTATCCGGGTACTGACGCGCGTGTATCCAAGGAGGACTTCTCTAGGGCTGCAGGGAGACTTGAGGACTACGGCGCGGTGCTATCGCAGCTTGAAATACCGGTAGAGACTGTTGCCTACGCCTTCGAGCTGGCTGGGAGAAGGGGGTTAAAGAGGATTCTCAACACTGCGCCGTACAGGCCTCTTCCCGGGAAGTTCGACTCCCTTGTAGACGTCGCCATAATGAATAGGGTAGAGGCGTCCAGCCTTCTCGGGCTCGTAGTTGAGGATAGGCGTAGCGCGGAGGAGGCGGCGTGCGCCGCGGCCCGCAGGTTTGGAGAGGCCGTTGTAACTATGGGCGACATGGGGGCGGCCGCTTGCAGTAGCGGCGAGGGGCCTGTGTGGGTAGAGGCGTTTCACGTGGAGGCAGTCGACGCCGTGGCTGCTGGCGACGCCTTTTCTGCGGCTTACACGGTAGGCCTAGTTGAGGGCATGGGGTTGGAGGAACGGCTCGTCTTTGCGGCCGCCGCGGCTGCCGTGAAGGTTACCAGGAAGGGGGCTATAAGCGGCCTCCCGTATAGGAGTGAGGTGGAGAGCCTGGTGAGAGCCCATGGGTAAGCCCACGATACTCGACGTGGACACGGGCATCGACGACGCGCTTGCAATACTCCTAGCCGCCTATTCGCCAGAATTGGAGCTTCTAGCGGTCACGGCTGTAGCGGGAAACGTGCACCTGGAGAAAACAGCTAGGAACAGCGCAGCAGTGCTGCACATAGCGGGTAGAGACGACGTACCCGTATATCCGGGTGCCCGGAAGCCCCTCATTGGAAAGCTTAGAACAGCCGAGTGGGTCCACGGTGAAGACGGGCTTGCCGGCCTCGGCCTCTCGGGCGGCAGGGTTGAGCGCGAATCCGCCGCCCACATGATGTATAGGTTGGCTAAAGAGCATGGGAGCATCGTGGTCGTCACTACAGGCCCCCTGACGAACCTCGCGTTAGCGGTAAGCACGTACCCGGACCTTGTAGACTACGTCGAGAAGCACTACATGATGGGCGGCGCGTACGGACTGACGAGGTACGGCTTTGGGAACGCTTCGCCCACCGCGGAGTTTAACGTGTGGCAAGACCCAGAGGCGGCTGAGATAGTGTTTGAAAGCGGCCTCAACACCTACGCTATAGGCCTTGACGTGACGATGGATCCCTCCACGGGGCTCAGCCTTGAGGACATTGAGGCCCTTAAATCCTGCGGGAGCCCAGCCTGCACGCTCGCATACCATGTTTCCAAGTTCTACGTGGAGAGAGTCGGCGACCCCCTCATGAGGCTCCACGACCCTCTGGCGGTAGCGGCCGCCGTCTCCGAGGAGCTCTTCGGGTTCGAAGAACACGGCGTCGAAGTGGCGCTGTGCGGTAAGGCTCGCGGGACGACGCTGGTCGAGAGGCGGCCATGGATAAAAAAGAGGGGGATAAAAGTGGCGTCGGGCGTGAGAGGGGAGGAGTTTAAGCAGCTCTTCCTGGAGAGGCTTCGGGGAGACCGCTAATCCCCATCTTCTTTATCCTGGCCATAACCATGTCGTGGAATCTCTGTATCAAAGCCCGCCTGTCCTCCATGAGTACTATGTCGCTTAGTCCCTCCAGTACGATGTTGTAGGCAAACGGGCTCGGTACACGCTGAGGCTCCAGTTCAACAACCCTTATCCTGCCTTCCTCGATCCTCCTTAGAACCTCCTCTGCGTGCTCCACGTCCATGTAGTCTTCAAGTATCTCCCTGAATGTTTCCTTTAAAACCGGGAAGTCCTCCCACCTCTTAACGACCCTTAGCAGGGTAGCCGCGCTTGTCTGCTGTCTGCCAACGCTTATCTCGTGCCCCTTATAGTTCCGCAGGATCATGAGGCTCCTAACCGCTACATGCCTGAACCTCCTCTTCATGAGCTCCGTGTTTATGATAGCCCTCTTCAGCACGTCCCTCAGCTCTCCAGACCTGAGATCCTCCAGTTTCACCGACGGCTTAACCCCGGGTGGATATATGAGAGCGAAGCCGTTGTCGTGGACAGCTACTCCTATGTTGCTCATAGAGGCCTTCGAGGCTAGGTAGCCGAGAGCCCTCGAGAGGGCGTCATTCGTCCTCCTACCAAACAGGGTGTGGAAAACTTGGTGTGTACGCCCGGCCTCGTCGACGTAGTATTCGACTAGTATAACACGGTCGCTCGGATACTCGTCGACGCCCAGGCTCTTAAGGAAATAGTACTCTTCCTCTAGGTAGCCTCTTATAGCCTTTGAGGAGCGCTCGTCAGCCCTACACTCCCTCGAGATATAGCGTTCAAGCCTCTCGGACTCCCCCCTGGCTATCCACTCAGCCGCCATTCGCCTGAAACCTCCTATCTTTACCGCTAGGTCGTAGCTCAGCGGGAGCATCTCACTGAACCAGCTGGGGATAGTGGGGCGCTGCTCAAAGGCTGGCTTCACATACGCCTTCATGCCCTTGGATTTTACAAACTCGTACACCTTCCCCCCAAGTACGAAGCGGTCGCCCGGAGCTAGACGCTCCAAGAACTCCTCCTCGATGTTTCCCACGTATTTTCCCTCTACCGTGAACACCTTCACGCTAACCTCGTCGGGAATAGTGCCTATGTTAAGCGAGTAGATAACCCTGGCGTACTTCCCTCTTCTCCCGAATACACCCTCCTCGGGGTCGTACCATATTTTACCGTAAACCTTGTGGCCTTCAAGCTCCTTATAGCCCCCGCTGAGGTACACGAGGAGATTGTGGAAGTCCTCCCACGGGAGCTCGCGGTAACAGTAGCTCCTTCTGACAACCCTATAGGCGTCCCTCGCCTTCCACTTGCTCTCTATGCTCATGCCGACTATGTGCTGGGCCAACACGTCCAGGGCGTTGCGGGGTATATGCACCCTGTCTAGGTGGTGCCTGTAGGCTTCCCTTATCATCACCGCTACCTCCACTAGGTCGTCCCTGTCGGCGCACACCATGATCCCCTTGCTTACCTCGTGAAGCCTGTGTCCGCTCCTCCCCACCCTCTGAAGGCAGCGTGTAACGGACTTGGGCGACCCGAGCTGAACCACTACGTCGATGTAGCCTATGTCTATGCCCAGCTCCAAGCTTGTGCTGCTCACGATAGCCCGGAGCTCGCCCCTCTTCAACTTCTCTTCAACGTCAAGCCTAACCCCCCTCGAAAGGCTGCTGTGGTGGGCTGCTATCTGGTCTTCCCTCAGGTCTCCCCGCTCCCTGGCCAGCGTCTTAAGGTGGAACACGACCCTCTCTGTACCGCTCCTAGTATTCGTGAAGATCAACGTAGTCCTGTTCTTGACGACTATATCGTAGATCAGCTCGTACATCCTTCTCGTGACCTCCTGCGCAGGTGTATGTATCAAATCTTCTACCGGTGAGACCACCCGTAGCCTCTTCTTTTTAGCGTACCTTGCATCGACCACGGCGCACTCCCTAGGCTTCCCCTCATCGTCGAAGCCTACGAGAAACTTGGCGACCTCCTCCAGCGGGTTAATGGTCGCGGATAGGCCTATCCTGACGAAGTCTCTCCCAACGAGTTCCCTCAGTCGTTCAAGTGAGAGGGTTAGGTGGACTCCACGTTTATTCTCGGCCAGGCTGTGTATCTCATCTACTATCACCCATCGCACACTCCTCAGCTTCTCCCTAAACTTCGGGGCAACCAGGATTATGGCCAACGTCTCCGGAGTCGTAATAAGGATGTGAGGCGGTTTACGCAGCATCCTCTGCCTAGCGCTCTGAGGCGTATCGCCGGTACGCACGGCGTGCCTTATCCTTGGAGCCTCGACACCCTTCTTCTCGGCCAGCTCGTAGATTTCCCTTAGGGGCTCCTCGAGGTTCCTGTATATGTCGTTGTTGAGGGCCCTGAGGGGCGACACGTAAACCGCGTATACGGTGTCTTCCAGCTCCCCCCTCCTGGCCATGGCGAAGAGCTCGCTTAGGATTATGAGGAAGGCTGTGAGAGTCTTACCGGTCCCAGTTGGGCTTGACACGAGTACATTGCGCCCCTCATGTATAGGTATCAGCGCGAGCCTCTGAGGAGGCGTAAGATCCCTAAACTTTGAGGAGAACCACTCGGCTACCAGGGGGTCCAGTACGCGTAGCACGTCCTCCTTGGTATACTCCTTCTCAGCGAAACGTATAGGGCCTCCACGCATAACCCGGCTATCCTACCGCGGGGAGTATTAGAGCGTTATGCCGGCGAGCGCTAAGTATTTAAACGGTGAACTTGGTCTATCACAAGCACCTAGTAGATGGTGTGAAGCGAACTGGATGAGTGAGAGAGAACTAAAAAAGGTTAAGATAGCAGATATAACGCCTTCTACAAGGCGCTTCGAAGTCACGTTTAAGGTTCTCAACGTTGGTGAGGAGAGGAGCGTGATCTCTAGGAAAGACAGCTCAGAGCACCGCGTAGCCGACGTACTAGTTGGAGACGAGACTGGGACCATGATATTCTCGGCATGGGACGACAATATCGAGAAAATGAAGGAGCACGAAGGTGAGACAGTTACCCTCAAAAACGGCTACGTAAGCGTCTACAGAGGCAGTATGAGGCTGAGCACGGGCCGCTACGGCTCCATAGAGCCCGCTAACGAGGAAATACAGGATGTAAACACGGAAAACAACATCTCGGAGAAGCAGGTCGAATCCTCCTGGCGTCCCCGCAGGAGAAGATTCTATTAAAACCGGGGGCAACGTGCCCCGCTTAGCAGAAAAACAGGTATTTATTTTTCCCTATTTTTGTTCCCCGCTTCTCCCTCGACAACTATAATCAGGAAATCGTTCACGTTGGTGCCCGTGTACCCCGTCTTCACGTGCCCGCCCACCTTGGAGAAGAACGTGTAGCTATCATTGTTTTCGAGGAACGAGAGGGGGTCGAGGCCTTTTTCCTCAGCCTTAGCGCAAGTGTAGCCATCGACGACGGCCCCAGCTGCGTCGGTGGGGCCGTCCCGGCCGTCGCTTCCAACGGAGGCTATAGCGACCCCTTTTAGCCCCTTTATCTTGATGGCCGCGGAGAGAGCTAACTCCTGGTTCCTGCCCCCTACACCGTTGCCCCTTACAGTCACCGTGGTCTCTCCGCCGGCTAGGACCACGAGGGGCGGCTGCGCGGGCAAGCCGCTTCTTATGGCTTCGCGTGCTATAGATGCCGCTACCTTACCCACCTCTCTTGCCTCGCCCTCCAGCATGGAGGTCAATATTATTGTCCTATACCCGAGCCCGGCAGCCTTCTCCGCCATGGATCTCAGCGAGATAATGTTGCTTGCAACTATTTTGTTGAAGACCCTTTCGAAGACCGGGTCGCCCGGCTTTGGGGTTTCAGGTGCTTCCCCCCTCACCCCCCTCTCAATGTAACTCCTCACTGCCTCGGGGGAAGAGGCCCACAGCCCTCTCTTCTCTAAAATCTTTTTTGCATCGGCAAATGTCGTGGGGTCGGGCACTGTGGGGCCGGAGGCTATCGTATCCATACGGTCCCCCACAACGTCGGAGATCATGAGGGCGACTACATGCGCCGGATAGGCGTGTTTTGCAAGCCAGCCTCCCTTTATCTTGGAAAGGTGTTTTCTAACGGTGTTCAGCTCGAATATATCGGCCCCGGCTTTCATGAGCTCTATGCTTATGCTTCCTATATCGTCGATACCGACCCCCTCGGCGGGGTACTCCATTAAAGCGCTTCCTCCCCCGGAAATCAACGCCAATACCACGTCCCCTTCGCTGGCTCTCCTAGCCACCTCCACTATCCTTTTACCGGCTTCCACGCTTTTTTCGGAAGCCCTGGGGTGAGTGGCGCCCACAACCTCTATCTTTTTAAGTTCATGGGACACTGATCCGGCGAGCTCCTCGGGAACGGAGATAACGCCGCCCGCAATAGCGTCTCCAAGAACCTCCTCGGCGGCCTTCGCCATTCCCCCCGTAGCCTTGCCTGCGCCCACAACGTACACTGAGCCCTTATACTCTATCCTGTGGTTCCCCACCACGATTACGCCGTTACCCCCCTTAAGGGAGCTGAGAACCGCCTTGTAGGGGTCGGCGGCACGTATACCTTCGAGCACCAGCGTCAGCGCGGTCATCCGTGCATTCTCGGTTAGCTCGTCCATCACCATATTAGAAACGGGGATCTCTAAAAAAGGCGACTAGGCCTCACCTCTCCTTTGAAAACAGGACTATCTTGCCGGCGCCGACGACGATCGAGGAACCCTTCTCCGGGGCATAGACGCTTATCTCCCTCACCGCGCCTGGGTCGATTCTGACGATGTGCCTGCTAGAATAGTCCTTGTCCCTAACCTCCAACCGGAGCTTTATACGGTATTCTGTGCCGTTTTTTATCCGCAGCAGCACGTGGTCGTCGCTCTCGCCGACGGGCTCTATAGAGATCATCTCTAGTATGCGGCGAGCTATTCTCTCGGCCTCATCGGCCCACTTCTTCACGAAGTCGCGCTCCCGTTCATCCTCCCCATACCAGTAGAAGTCGCTGTCAAGCGATATCGCTGCAGCTTTAAAAGCCATGTAGAGTGGGCTTTCCTCTTTTTCCAGTAGCTCGTCTACAACCTCTTCTAGCGCGTCGTAGAGCCCTTCAACCCACTTTAACTTCTCCAACACGTAATTCCAGGTCTCGTCTTTCACCCCGCCGGTCCACTGCTTATCCGACAACCCTATCCAGGATCCATAGGGGACAAAGTATAGTGTAGCCTGCGGCTTCCTAGAAGAGAGGTAGCTTCCAAGGGTTGTCGATTTTATTATACTGCTTCTTTCAATAAAGGTTATAATCCGGTAGAGAAAGTAGGGAGCATACCTCTTATACTGGGGGATTATCATCCAGTTCTCCCCGTCCAACGCTACGACGACTATTCCCCCCGGCCTTACATGCCTCCGCTTAGCAAGCTCTATTACAAATCGACGCGCCGCGAGGTCGGCTTCCTTCTCGTCGGGAAAATTCACCTCAAAACTCAGCCAGTCGCTAAGCCGTATATCCCTGAAAAACACCACCACCTTGTTCCCCGTAAAGACGTCCTCAACGTAGTAGGGCTCATAAATGGTCCCCTTTTCCCCGCCAGCCCTTTCGAAGTGTTGCTGGCACAGAACAGTGTACCTCGCACCCGCCTCGGCGTAGAGGTTTACGAGATCCATGTCCCAGAACATCTCGGGCGTCCACACCCCCCATGGCCTCCTACCCAGCACGCGCTCCACGGTTCTGAGACCCAGCTTGAGCTCCCATAATAGGAGGCTCTTCACAAGGCGCTCCATGCCGAGTTCCCTGGATCTTCTCAGTAGAAAGCCCTGGATGGTGTGCGCATACAAGCTGCCTAGGGGCTCTATCCTACCCTCCGAGACAAGCCTCCTGTATCCCTCGAGGGTCTCGGCGACAGACTTTACGCGCTGGTCGCTCGGCTCGACCCTCTCGCCGTTGTAGGTGTAGCCCTCTGCAACCGCCTTCTCCCACTGCTCCAAGAGAGACGGTGAAAGGTGGTCTGTATCCCGGAAGGCAGGGTGCTTATCATGTATGGCTAGGTGTACCCTGTAGGGGCCCCCTTCGAACGCGTAGAAGCTTCCCCTGTACACGTGGAGAAACGGCCAGGGATCCTTGTATTCGCCGCTAGGATAGTACTGCGGCGCCTGGTGGTGGTGCCATACAAAGGAGACGTATATCTCTTCGCCGTCACTCACGACAAGTATCGGCAACTGTTCCTTTGCCAAAACTTTGCCTTCCTCCTCGAAGATTATCTCAATGACCCCCTCCCCCGTGCCGGGCGGTATTCTAGTGGTGGCTGAAAGCAGTTTTTCGGCACCAGGCCCCAGTTCAACTTCCTCGAACACCACGTAAACCCTCGGCTTCTCCTCGACTATGACGCTTAGGGAGGGCACACCGCGCAGTGTCTCCCTTGAATCATTTACTAGCTTGAACGAGAAGGTATACTTCCGCCCCTCCAGTAATATAACGTCGTCAACTCTAGGCTCGATCCTCATGTTAAACCACTGCTAAGAAATGTGTGGGGGCTGCCCCCCTGATATCGGTGACGGCTAGAAAAACCTTGGACGTATAAAAAACCCTGCACCTATAGCGCTTATTCCGCCTTAGCGAGCACTATCTCTATTGTAGAGACCGTCCTCTCCTTGCCGGGTTCTCCGACCTTCTCGCTGCCGATCTCTATTTTCTCATACTTGACCTTGTCGCCTAGGAAGCGCCTTACAAGCTCAGCCGCGTCGACGGCGCGGGAAATAGCCCTTCCCCTCGCCTTGAGTACCACCTTCTTGGCGCCAGCGGTGAACTGGGTCACTGCCGCTAGCACGTAGCTGCTCACTGGCTTGTTCCCAACGTAGATGACACCTACCTCCTCTGACATTTCAGCACACCTCCATGTAGCTCTGGGGGTGCACTATTGAAGAATATCGGATACAAAAAAGTTTTACGCGTAGAAGGGGCGCCTTACTCCTCCTCTTCGCCCTTCTCCTCCACGACGTAGTAGTACTCCTTTAAAACCTCCTTCTGATACCTGTCGAGCCAGCTGCCCTCCTTGTTTATACGCGGCCTCTTGGTATGTGGGTCGCGCCTGAACGTGACACCGAGCTCGCGTAGAAACTCGTTCATCCCGCTCCTCATGTCGACCGGGCTGCTTCCCTCACCCCTAACGCCGGGCTCCCCCCTGAAGACCATTAACGTGGTCGCCAGGAAATCCATGGCCACTATGTCGTGCTCGACGACAAACGTCGCCACGTTTCTCTCAGAGGTAAGCCTCTTAATTACACGTGCAACAGCATAGCGCTGCTCAACGTCGAGGTACGCCATGGGCTCGTCGAGAAGGTAGAGGTCAGCATCCCTACCCAGCGCAGCAGCCACCACTACCCGCTGCATCTCGCCGCCGCTGAGCTCGGAGACATAACGGTTCATGAGGGGCTCTATCCTGAGAGGCCTGAAGAGCTCGGCTTGGACGAAGCTTGACGACGTGTCTACCTGGAGGGTATCAAAGAGGTCTGCAACCGTGCCCTGGAAGTCTATGTCTCCGAGGAACTGCGGCTTATAGCTCAGCTCCACCTCTCCAAGCCCTTCAACCCAGCCCTCATCGGGTTCAAGCACCCCCGCAAGCATTTTGACAAAGGTCGTCTTTCCTATGCCGTTAGGCCCAAGTATGCCTATTACCTCGCCCCTATGTATCTCGCCCCCCTCAACGGTAAGCGAAAAGGAGCCAAGCCTTTTCCTCAGGTCACTCCATCTAAACATCACGCTCTCCGGCCTCCACTCGTGCGGGGGCGGCCTCGCATAGAACTCTATCCTGTAATCCCTGATCCTGACGTTCTCCTCCCTAAGATAGCCCTCGATGTACGCGTTTATTCCAGCCCTGACGCCCCGTGGAAGGCTGGAAATACCGTATACCCCCGGCTCTCCGTAGAGTATAGAGACCAGATCCGAGACGTAATCCAGCACAGCCAAGTCGTGCTCAACAACTACCACGTATCGCCCGGGCCCCGCCAGGCTTCTTATAGCCTTTGCGGCCCTAAGCCTTTCACGTATGTCGAGGTAGCTTGCCGGCTCGTCGAAAAGGTAGACATCAGCGTCACGCAGCATCACGGCCGCTATTGCAACCTTCTGAAGCTCGCCTCCACTAAGCTTCCTTACATCGCGGCCCCAGATATTACCCAGCGCCAGCTTCTCTCTCACCTCGTCGAGCACTCCGCGCTCGTCGATACGCGATAACAGGGCGCCCACTTCTCCTTTGAGGACCCGGGGCAGCTTGTCTACGGCCTGCGGCTTGAGAAAAGCCCTCATCTCCCCCCTGCTTATTTTCTCGAAATAGGGTTGGAGCTCCGACCCCCTGAAGAACCTTATTATCTCATCCCAGTCCGGGGGGTTGTCGTAGCGTCCAAGATTTGGTTTAAGCTTCCCCGAAAGTATCCTGAGCGAGGTCGATTTTCCAATACCGTTGCCCCCTATTATGCCGAGGACTTTACCCTCCTTGGGGATGGGTAGCTTAAAGAGTTCAAAGGCGTTTGGCCCGTACCTGTGTACGAGATCCTTCTTAAGCTTCTCTGGGAGATTTACTATGCTTATCGCGTGGAAGGGGCACTTCTTCACGCATATGCCGCACCCCACGCATAGCTGCTCGGAGATCCTCGCCTTGCCTGTCTCCTCGTCGAGCCATACGCATTTAGCCCCACCCCTGTTTATAGGGCAGAAGCGTATACACTCGTGCCCGCATTTAGAGGGCCTACACAGGGACTGGTCGACTACCGCTACTCGCATTAAATCCCCCTCTGGAGGGGAGGGGGAGAAATATAGAGGTTACCCGGGCTACTCTTCCCCGGACTCCTCTTCTCCAGCCATCGTCTCGAGAAAAACCTCGTAGAACTCTTCTTTTAGCTGAGCTCTCTCCTCCTCGGTGAGCCCTCTGCGTCCACCGAGATCCACCACGGCCACCCTGCTTCTAACGTCCTCCGATATGTGCTCCTTCTCCTTATACCCCTCCTCCTTCTTCACCTTGACCTTGTACCCACAATTTGTGCATACAAGATATAGGCCGTTCTTTTCGCGTTTAGGAATCATAACGCCCCCGCATTTAGGACAAAACTTCATGTTGTTCACCCTTCAAGGGTCTCTTTTTGTGAGAGAAACCAGCATATATAATTTTCCCCGAATAGGCCTAGAAAAACCGCCTGTTGAGAAACACCTAAAACCCCGTAGAGCACCTATTGCGGGGGTTATGCTTGTTAAAGGAGTTCAACCTCGTAGCAGCGACTTACCGGAAAAGAGAAAACGACTGCATATCGGAACTCTGGTTCTTCGCGAAGGAAATAGGTGACCGCAGGCTCGAGGCAAGCAAGACAGGTCTTCCATCCCTAATAGTCGCTAGGACAAGCATAGACCCTGAAGAATTCGCGGCGAATGCGCGTGAAGCCATACTCAAGAACCCGTGGACGTTCCGCTACCTGCTGAAACTAGTGCCGATCCACACGGTAGTTAACGCCGAGCTCGGGGAAATAGCGGAAGCAGCTGTAAGACTGGCAGGCGAAAAAATGAGGCCCGAGGACACCTACAAGGTTGAAGCCAGGATACGGCTTAGCACGCTGCAGCGCGACGAGGTGATAGATGCGATAGCCTCCAGGCTTAGCAACAAGGTAAACCTGGGTGAGCCTGATAAAGTGATAGTTGTGGAGATAATTGGAGAAAGGGCCGGGCTCTCAGTTATACCTCCAAGCCTCATAGTATCTGTCGAGAAACTGAGACGCATAGCTAGACGGAGAGCCTCACAAGAGCGGCGCGGGCTCTAAGCAGCTTGAGAATAGTCTCAGCGGATAGCTGGCCGGGAAAATCCGGGTACAAGGCGGCCAGATACCTCCTATAGGCTTCCATCCAGCCACCTATTTCCGGGGCGGTAAGCCTAGCGCCTAGGCGCCCCGCGACGCGCCTAAGAACGGCCTCGGCGTCTCCCCCTATAGACACCGCGACTGCCCCCACCTTTTCGCCCCTCCTCCTCGCCTCGTCGAGCGCCTCTCCGATATTTCTCGTCCCAAACAGGTAGAGCAGTAGCTCTATTTCCGGGTAGCGTGAAACCATTTTGCCGGTTATAGCCGCAGACGCGGCGTAGAGAACCGCGGTGGCGAGATGCCTTTGATCCGAAACTAACTCGCTGGATCCAGTTATCGTCATCCACGAATCACTATCCCTAAAATTTTTGGCCGCCTCCACTGCCTCCTCATAGCTGGCGCCCTCTAGCCCGGCAGCCGCTACACTCACCGTTCTACTGTAGAGCATCAGCGTGAACCTTATGGGCGGCATGGCTCCGGTGATGAAAAATATCTCCCCGCTCATAAGCCTGGTGATGTATAGTCGCCCGCTGATAGCCGTTATAACAGATTTCGGATACAGCGACTACTATGTTGGAGCCATGAAGGGGGTCATCAAGACTCTTTGTCCCAGCGCTGAGATTATAGACATCACGCACGACGTTCCGCCGTGGTCTATACTCGAAGCCTCATATATCCTCGAATGCTGCCTCGAGGAGTTCCCCAGAGGAACAGTCTTCCTGGTTGTCGTGGATCCCGGTGTCGGCACTGAGAGAAAAGCTGTAGTCGCCAGAGGCAAGAGGTATCTCTTCGTGGGGCCAGACAACGGGGTACTTGTACCCGCTCTTCGCCGTGACGCCCCCTTCCACGCATGGAGCATAGAGAGGGAGGAGTTTAAATGGTGGAAGAGTAGCGGCACATTCCATGGACGCGACGTGTTCGCACCGGCTGCTGCACGCATAGCCTGCGGCGCTTCTCCGGCCGCTTCCGGGCCCCCCGTGGAGAGGCTCGTAGAGACCGGCGTGGAACCGCCGAGCACAGGCGACGGCTACGTATACGGTTCTATAGTACACGTGGACCGCTTCGGGAACGCTGCCACCAGTATCGAGAGGCGTCATTTAGCCGAGGCAGGCCTAGAGGACTACGGCGAGCTGAGGATCGAAATAAGCGACCCCGCTACGGGCCGCGGAACCACCTTCACCGCGCCTGTTAGGCAAAGCTTCGCATACATAGAGGCAGGAGATACACTGCTTTTATTCAATAGCTGCCGCAAACTAGAGATAGCCGTGAATAGGGGCAGCGCGGCTAAACGTTACGGTCTACGCCCCGGCGTGAAGCTAAGATTATCTAGGCCGTAGACCGGCGCCCTCAACCTCTATCAGCACGGCATCGCCCTTCTCGCTCCTGTCCACCCTATACTTGGCGCCGGCGATCATCGAGCAAAGCCTTAACGCGGTCTCAGCGTGGGAAGTGAGCTCGGAAGTAAGTATTCTAGACACACCTCCCGCCAGCGCCATGTATATTACAAGGTTATCGGACGCGTGGGGGTCGACCGGCACGCCGCGTCTGAGAGGCCCGTACAGCTTTACGGCAGCTTCCCCGCCGACCTTTTCGGCAGGCTTTCCCCGCTCACCGAGGGAGTCACCGCCTATCACGGCTTCGCCCTTCCTAGCCCAGAGCACTATGCCCGTTCCCCTCCCACGGGCCGGCGTGCGGCAGTCAACTCGGATATCTATATTTCTCAGCCCCTTTTCCCTCAGGAAGCCCTCGGCAGCCCTCTTCTGCCTCTCAGCTATGCTGCACGGCAGGTTACCTACGTAGCTGACGCCGCCGACCGCCTGGTAAACAACCCTCGTCTCCAGCCTAAACGGGGAAAGTGGAAAAGAAGGCTCTGCAGACACCTCCACAAGCCCTCCTCCCACGGGGTAGAAACCCCTCCTTACGAGTCTAGCCTTCACCCTAGCTCCCCACAGCCTGAAGAGGGGAACCAGCACCTCCTCGAAGTAGGGGAAGGGCGGGCTCCACTTAACGCTTGTCCCACCGCTCACCCTTAGAGTGACGGGGCCGGACGCGGCGAGCAGAACAGGCGTCACCGCTTGCAGGAAGAGCGTGACGCTGCCAGCCGTACCTATATCGACGGTAAAAACCCCACTTTGGGGTCTTCTTCTCGGCCTAAAGTAGACCTCCGTGGAGCCGACCCTAAGCCCCCTAGTCTCGGCGTCGACTAGGCGTGCCAGGAAACTCAACGCCGCGTAGTGCTGGGGCCTGAGCCCGGGGTTTGCTCTCTTAGCCCTTATATTGTAGATCCTCACTGGGACGCCGGTTATGGCGGAAATGGCTGCGCTGTACCTGAGCAGCTGGCCTCCCCCCTCACCCATCGAGCCATCTATCTCGACTACCATGCACTTCACCTCAGCATCTTAGCGGCATAGTGTATACGCTGGGCAACCGTGAGATACACTACCACGATGAGGAGCCACGCCACGGCTCTCGCCGCCCCTAAACTCACGAAGGCGAGTATAAGTGAAAGCAGGGCCAGAAGTATACGCTCCGGCCGCTCTGCAAACCCGACTCCCGACATGGACACGCCGAGGGACTCCGCCCTAGCCCTTGTGTAGCTTATAAGGAACATCCCGGTGAGTAGGAGGAGCACTTCTCCGGGAGAAAGTAGCCCAGCGTACATGAAGCCCGCCGATATCAGAGCGTCCTCGGCCCTATCAACGGTCGAGTCCAGGAACGCCCCAAACCTCGACGCACTACCCGTATAGCGGGCCACGAGGCCGTCCAGCATGTCCATCAACCCCATAGCAGCGCACCCTAGCAGAAAAAGAGTCAGCGAGGAGTATGCGGCTAGCATGTAGAGCCCGGCCACGCCGAAAACCAGGCCGGAAAACGTTATCACGTTGGGGCTTAGCCGTGTGGCTGCAGCGGCCCGCGCCACCCCTAGGAAGCGGCGCTCCAATGCCTTCTTGTATTTGCCCAGCAAGACCCCGCCCCTTACCTCGTCGACAAGAGCATTATAGCCTTTGCGAGGTCACCGCCAGCTTCTTCAAGTGCCCTACGGGCCTCTTCGGGCGTAACGCCCGCCTGGGCTGCAACCAGCTGTACGTCCTCCTCGCTTATCTCCACCTTTGTCTCCTCTTCTTCCGCCGTGCGAGGCCTCTCCTCCTCCTCGCCCGCTATGTTGTACATCCTCCCGCCTCCACGCACCTCTATGACCGACACAGAGGGGTTCTTAATGACTATCTCCTTGTCCGGGAAGCGTATGACCACCTCCTCCACTCCCTGTAGCTCGTTTATATTAAGTCCCATTCTCTTCGTTAGACGGCGCAGATCTCTACTCCCCATCCTCCGCACAAGTCTCCACCAGCCTATATGCGGGAAAGGCATCCAAAAATATTCTCCAGCACGGATCTCAGCGTGACGATGTTCTCGGGCGCAACGGCTCTGGCGGCCTCGCCGCCGAGATCAAAGCATTCTTCAACCATGTCTATTATCACGGAGTCGCTGGACGCCGCCACCCCCTTCAGGGTGCGGGAAAGGGTGGCCACCTCCTTATCGGCGTTTTTCGAAAGAATAGCCTCTCCGTACAGCCTGGCGGCGGACAAGAACTCCGCGCTTCTACTTATCTGGGAGTCGAACACCCAGATTTGCCTGCTGGGCCCCAACCGGGATAAAAGAGAGGCAGCCACTGCTAGAGAGGAAAAGTAGGGGGGCGCCGCCTTCACCTTTCTGACCGTAGCCGCCAGGTCCCGTATAAAGCCATCGTTGCCCTCGACAAGGGTGTCGCCTATCATCGCAGAGGCCACGGTGCTTACCACGTTGAAGCCGTCAACCACAACGACCCTGCCCTTTAGGGCCGACGGCGAAAGCCTCTTCCTAATCCGCGCCCCGGAGACGCTTGTAGGGTAAAGGGACCTGTAGAGAAGGAGACGCTCATACCTCGAGAGAAGCCAGCGGGAAGAAACCATGTCTAGCGACGTCTTCCTACCATACCCCCTCTCCAGGAGGTAGAAAAAATCCCGCGCAGCCTCGTAGAGCTCCCTTCTAGGCTCGACCCTTATCCTTCTCAGCAAGCCTACCAAGCACCTCCCCGGCGGCTTCCGCGACTCCCTCCACGCTAGCTATCTTCCCCTGAAAGAGGTCGCTTACACCTCCGCCCCTCCCTCCAAGCTTCTCGGTAATACGCCGTCCCAGCTCTCTGGCGTCGATCTTCTTGAGCGCCCCGCCGGAGACTTTCACCACTATTCTCCCCTTAGGGTTCGCCAGCACAACAACCCCGTCGCCGATCCTCCTAGCTGTCTCTAAGGCTAGGTCGCGAAGCTTCTCTTCATCAACTACCCCGGCCACGAGCTTGACCCCTGAGACCTCCACAGCCTTTGCGGCAAGCCTCTCGGCCTCTCCCAAAAGCCTTATATTCTCGAGACGTTTAAGCTCGTCCTGAAGCCTCTTCTTCTCCTCAAGCTCCTTGGCTACGCGGAGGTCGACCTCCTCCAATGGGGCGTCGAGAAGCCTCGCCACGCGCTTGAGCCTAGAATCGATCTCCTGGATATACCTGACAGCCGGAACCCCCGCTTTAAAGATAACCCTAAACACGCCGTCCTGGATCTTGTCAAAGCCGACGATCTTTATAACGCCTATTTCCCCGGTATAGTCGCAGTGCGTACCGCCGCACGCCTCTGCATCCCACCCCTCAATCTCGACCACACGGAGTATTTTCTCCGGAACCACGCCGCCCTGGTAGAGGGAGAATCCGTAACGCTTCTCCGCCTCCGTTCTACTCATAAACGCCTTTTTTACCCGCCTATTCTCCATGACAACCCTGTTGGCCAGCTCCTCTATCTTACGCGCCTGCTCCTCCGTGATGGGCCTGTGGTGCGTAAAGTCGAACCTCACGTAGTCAAGGGTCTTCTGGGCACCAGCCTGCCACACATGCCTACCCAGAACCCTGCGCAAAGCGCCCAGCACTACGTGCGTCGAGGTATGATGCCTCATCAGAGTAAGCCTTCTCTCGGAGTCTACGAGACCCTCAACCTCTTCTCCCTGGCTGGGGAGCGGGCCTCTACACTCGTGGAAGACGACGCCCCCCACCCTGAACACATAGGAAACCTCGCACTCGCCGCCGCCATGTCTGATTAAGCCCTTGTCTGACAGCTGGCCTCCCCCCTCGGGGTAGAAGGCTGTAGCATCCAAGACCACATATTTTCCCTCTACGACCCCGATTACCCGCGCCTTGAACCTGAAAAGTTTCTCGTTCTCATAGTAGAGCTTCCTCGTCTCCGGGAACCGGGAGGCGTACTCGGGGGGTAGCTTCCACTCCTCGGGCTTTATGGCCTCTCTACCGCTTTTCTCTTTCAGCTCAGCCAGCTTTGAGTAGAACCCCGTCGTGTCTACGCGTACCCCCAGGGAAGACGCCTTCTCCTCGACCAGGTCCGGCGGAACACCGTGACTCTCATAGAGCTTGACGAGCTCCTCGCCAGGTATCTCCCCCCTCCTCTTATACCTAGATAACAGGTTGTCCACAATCTTCGAGCCCCTGGAGAGAGTCTCCCTATACTTCTCCTCCTCATACGCGACTATGTCAAGTATCTCGTCGCGGATCTCCCAATACTCCGGGAAATCACTCCTCCACTCTTCCAGCTGCCTAGAAACTACATCCACAAGCCCTATCTCCAAGCCTAGCCGGCGCAGGTGCCGCATACTCCTCCTAATTAGCAGCCTTGCGAGATAGCCGGACCCGGTATTTGAAGGCACGACGCCGTCGCCTATCATCCACATTATAGTTCTGCTATGGTCGGCCAGCGCATAGATAGACTCAAAAGGCCTTAGAAGCCTCGAAACCTCATCCACATCCATCCCGACCTCAGACGAAATCTCTTCGAATACCTTCATCGCCTCAAGAGGCTTTTTAAAGTCAAGCCTCCCGCTACGCTTCGCCAGGGCGACTCTTAAATCAGCGGGCAGGGGCTCCAGGCCAGCTTCGCGGCGCAGCCACTCAATTATACCGGGAAAAACCGCCTCATAGACGCTTGTCGACCCCTGTAGGAACCAGTATATCCTCTCCAACCCATACCCCGTGTCAACGATTTTGTTCTCGATAGGCACGAGGCGACCCTCCACAGTCTTGTAGTGCATGAAAACTAGCGTTGCAAGCTCCAGCCCCCTCACAAGAACCTCATAGTCTTCGCCCGCGTTCCCCCCGCCGCTCCACATGTCAAACACGAACGTTATCTCCTCAGGCGGGATGCCGTAGACCTCTGTGAAAAGCCTGTAAGCATACTCTACTGTTTCGTTCGCCCAGTAGACCCTTTGACCCCTCACGTTGAACGCGTGATGCGCCATCATCTCGAAGCCGGTAAGGTGGCGCCCTGTCCTACCCACGTTGTCTACATCCGTTAAACGTATACTAGGCTGAGAAATCACGAGGGGGTTAGCCGGCGGCTCGACGAGGCCTTCGGTAACCCAGGGTTGAAAATCGTATATAGACGCGCCGACGAGGTACACGTCGTCGCGCCACCTAGCCACGACGGGGTACCTGCGTATAGGAGTATGCCCGTTCTTCTCAAAAAACTCTATAAAACGCCTCCTGACCTCGCCTAGGCTCTCCACGCCGCGTCCAAGCCGCTTCCCTATAAATCCATACTCCTCGCACGGCTGATCTCCGCAGACCTTCCTCTCGGGGTTTAGCGTCCAGAAGACCCGGCCGCAGACGGGGCATTTCCTCTTTATCCACCCGCCTTCCTTAAAGAAAGGTAGATCAATGAATTCCTCCTGCATAGCTACTCGCTGCAGTAGACACGGGGAACAAAATTATGTTTTACTAGTAGCGGAGCCAAAAAAATAGAGACGATTACTCGCCGAGTTCAGGAACCTTCTCCTTAAGGATCCTGTAGAGGGCCTGAGCCTCCGCCTCAGCCTTCGCCAGCACCATGCCCACAGTCTCCTTAGCTAGGATGCCCGCGTTTACGGCCAGCGACAACGCCTCCATGTGGGCCTTCCGCACCGCCATCTCTAGTGCTTCTGGTATGGGCAACGCCGCGTTCACGGCAAGGTTGAACGCCTCCCTGTACGCCTCCGCGACCCTCTGGCTGAACAGGTCGTGGCCAAACTCTACTTCCTCGGGTTTCACGAGCCTCCCGTCGAGGTAGATCGCCTTTATGCTGAGTTTGCTCTCAATAGGCTTAATCCCGAGCTTAGCCAATAGCTCGGCCAGTTCCTGGGAGATCACGTCGCCGGGCTTCGCGACAACAGTGTCCTTAGTCACCCATATGCTTCCCTCCTGTATCCTCATGGGGATCTTCAACTTGTTGAATAGGCTGATCGTGGGGCCGGGGGGTATACCGGTATTCCCCGATGGAACAACTATCTCGCTCGTAGCGACGTCGCCGGCTTTTGCCTCCCTATAGATTTTCTGTTTGTCTAGATATATCACGACTTCGAAGGGGTTTTCATCGGTGAATATCACGGCGTTCTGCCCTGTAAGAACCTCCTCTAAGCCAGGCACATCTTTACCTAGCTCCTGTACAGCTCTATGGAAGAGCCTGTTTTTAACAACCTTCAGCAGGGTACCACGTTCCCTTAGCAGTGCACGCGTCTCGTGGAGAACAGGAGCCGTTATACCATATATGCTCGCAACCATGAAGTACTTGTGGGAGGAGATATACTCTTTAAGCTCCTGGACGGCACGGATCTTCCTCTCCGGTATGGGCTTGTGCCTCTTAAACTCCCTCTGGAACACCTGCATCACTTACCACCCTTCTTCTCCACGGGTACAGCAGGCCCCATTGTAAGCTTAAAGTATATCCGAGCAATCTGCGACGGCTGAAACTTCCTGAGGATCTCCTTCAGCACAGCCTTAGCGTTTTCAACAAGCTCTTCGGTGGGCTGATCCTCGGTTCCGATCCTAACCATTATCTGGGGCTCGTTTCTCACCCTAATCCTAACAGAACGGCGGAACCTCTGCAGGAACGCCTCGATCGGCGCGTTGGGGGGCACTGGCTGAGGCATCTTACCCCTAGGCCCAAGGTACCTTCCAAGGTAACGGCCTATCAGAGGCATCAAGTCGGTTCCGGCTAGGAAGAAGTCATAGCCCTTCGCCAGCTTCTTTGCAGCTTTTTTGTCTCCACCAAGTTTCTCTACGTCCTCCCTCCCTAGAACCGCGTCAGCGCCCGCCTCCTTGGCCCTGAGAGCCAAGTCCCCTGTGGCGAATACCGCCACCTTAGCCTCCTTTCCGGGCGGCGGGTGCGGAAGAGGGACGGCAACGTTAAGCCTGTTCTGGGGCTGCTTCACGTCCACGTCCTTCAAGACTACTATCATCTCCACGCTCTGGCGGAACCTCCTCTTTTTCGCCTTCTTCTTGGCCTCCTCTATTGCATGCGCGAGATTGCTTTCCTGAAGAATATACGACTAG
>Ga0256833_1000263_pt1 | contig 41720 bp, 35 predicted proteins | sample 356284metaG_FD_190535 | JGI IMG/M metagenome (GOLD analysis project Ga0256833, IMG submission 190535) | Hydrothermal vent microbial communities from Mid Atlantic Ridge, Atlantic Ocean - 356-284 | ecosystem: Environmental > Aquatic > Marine > Hydrothermal vents | place: Atlantic Ocean: Mid... | reverse complement strand
TAGAGTCCACTCTTCTTGTGTTACCGGCGATATCTTTGGCTCTTTACGTTGCGATTGCGGACCTCAACTTCATAAAGCAATGCAATTAGTCGAAAAAGAAGGAAAAGGAGTTATAATTTATATGAATCAAGAAGGTAGAGGAATAGGATTAATGAACAAAATAAAAACATATAAATTACAAGAGGAAGGTGTAGATACCGTTGATGCAAATATAAAACTCGGATTTAAAGACGACGAGCGCGATTATGGAGTTGGTGCTCAAATTCTTCGAGAGCTTGGTGTTTCTAAAATACGATTAATAACTAATAATCCCGTAAAACGAGCAGGACTCGAAGGTTACGGTTTAGAAATAGTAGAAATTGTAAAAAACGAGATAAAACCAAATAAATATAACGAAAAATACCTGCAAACCAAACGAGACCGTATGGGACATTTTTTAGAATTAGTAAAACCGTTAAATAAAAAAAAATAATTATATTTATTTGATTAATATATAAACATTTAATTTTTATTATGAAATCAAAAAATATTCTTAAAACTTTAGGGCCCGGATTATTGTGGGCAGGAGCAGCAGTAGGAGTATCTCATCTTGTGCAATCAACCCGTGCCGGAGCCAATTTTGGATTTTATTTTATTTGGATATTATTACTAGCCAATTTTTTAAAATACCCATCTTTTGAATTTGGTCCGCGTTACGCAACATCTACAGGCAAGACATTAGTTCAGGGATACAGCAAAATAGGGAAATGGGCAGTTATTCTTTATATTATTCTCACAATATCTACAATGTTTGCAATACAAGCCGCTGTAACTGTAGTAACAGCAGGTTTAGTAGGAAATATTTTTAATTTATCAATATCAATAAATACAATAAGTGCTATTATACTTGTAGTAACAATGGTTATTTTAATTATTGGAAAATATGCAATACTCGATAAATTAATAAAATTTATAATTATAATATTATCTATAACTACAATTTTTGCTGTTATTAAAAGCTTCTCATTAGGATACAATCCAAATCCTGAATTTGCAAAGAACTTTGATTTTACAAAATCGCTTGATATTGCATTTTTAATTGCCTTTATAGGTTGGATGCCTGCACCTTTGGATATTTCTATATGGCATTCATTTTGGTCTGTGGCAAAACAAAAAGACACAGGCTATAAACCAAAACTTAAAGAATCTCTTTTCGACTTTAATGTTGGATACATAGGAACAATAATACTTGCTTTAGGTTTTTTATCTTTAGGAGCATTAGTTATGTACGGTTCAGGAGAAAAATTCTCGCCAAAAGGAATAGCTTTTTCAGGACAATTAATAAAAATGTTTACATCAAGCACAGGAGCTTGGGCTTATTGGATAATAGCAATAGCAGCTCTTACAACAATGTTTAGCACAACAACAACATGTTTAGACGCATACTCGCGGGTTTTAACTCCATCAATAAAACTAATAAAAAATAACGAAACAAAAAAAAATACAGGCAGCATATCAATATTTTGGATGACAATTGTTGTAACAGGCTCTTTAGCCTTGCTATTCTTTTTTAGTTCAAGCATGAAATTTATGGTAGATTTAGCAACAACAATATCATTTGTAACCGCTCCGTTTTTTGCAATTTTAAATTATATGGTTGTAACCGACAAACACATGCCTGTAAAAGCACGTCCAAAACTTTGGTTAAAAATACACGCATGGATAGGAATAATATTTTTATCGGCATTCTCGATTTTTTATATTTTTTGGAAATTAACTATTTTTTAAAAAAAAGACATTAAGGTAGTTATATCCTTATCAAAGAAAAAAACATTAAAAAAGGTTAAAAAACATATTAAATAATTAATGAAAATTTTATTAATTATTTACTTTTGTTAAAATCAATATAACAAAAAGCTAAAGCATGAAAAAGAAAACAAGAAGAGATTTTATTAAAATTTCGGCTATTGGCGTAGGAGGTTTAGCATTGGCAAATCCTGTTTTGGACTGGGTTCCAAGTTTTTTGCCAAAAGAAAAAACTCCTATAGATGAATCAAAAGCAGAACGAACTCCAACAATTTGCGAAGTCTGTTTTTGGAACTGTGCAGCTTTTGCTTATAAAGGTGCAGATGGCAAAGTTCAAAAAATAATAGGAAACGATAGCGATTTACATTCAACCGGCAGATTATGCCCAAGAGGTACCGGAGGAGTAGGAATGTTATACGATAAAGACCGATTAAAAAAACCTTTAATGCGAGTAGGAGCACCAGGTAGCCAAACTTTTAAAGAAGTGTCTTGGGACGAAGCTTTAGATTACGTAGCAAAAAAAACCAAAGAAGTTGGCGAAAAATATGGTTATGAGAGCATTGCCTTATTAGACCACGGAACAACAGCACATCACTTTGAACATTTATTTAAATCTTTTGGTTCCGACAACACGGCAGAACCAGCAATTGCTCAATGTTTAGGAGCACGAGAAGCAGGATTTATAAATACATACGGAGCAGGAATAGGTTCTCCGGAACCAACCGACCTTAGAAACTCTAAATGTTTAGTATTAATAGGTAGTCACATTGGAGAAAACATGCACAATGGTATAGTGCAAGATATGTCAATAGGTATCGACAGAGGAATGACAGTTATTACTGTTGACCCTCGTTTCTCAACTGCTGCATCAAAATCAAAATATTGGTTACCAATTAAACCTGCAACAGATTTAGCTTTACTTTTAGCATGGATGCACGTTCTAATTTATGAAGATTTATACGACAAAAAATATGTAGAACAATACACCTATGGCTTTGACGATTTAAAAAATCATGTAAAAAAATATACACCCGAATGGGCTTTTACCAAAACAGATATAGCTCCCGATTTAATTAGAAAAACTGCAAGAGAAATGGCAAATGCTTCGCCTGCAGTAGCAATTCATCCTGGACGACATACTGCTTGGTATGGCGACGATACTCAACGCACAAGAGCAATAGCAATATTAAACGCACTACTTGGTTCTTGGGGAAAAAAAGGAGGATATTATTTTCCTGAGAAAATACATGTGCCACATTATCCTACACCACATTACCCCGAACCAAAATGGACATGGAAAGATATTACAAAAGATAAATACAAAGGAGCTTTTACAGGAGTTACAAATATATTAATAGACGCATCATTACCCGATACCAAATTAAAACACAAAATAAAAGCATGGTATATTACCGCAACAAACTTAATACAATCCATACCTGATCAAGAAAAAACAAAAAAAGCTATCCAAAATATGGAATTTATAGTTGTTGTAGATACTATGCCATCAGAAATTACAGGATATGCCGATGTTGTTTTACCCGAATGCACCTATTTAGAACGATACGATTATTTAAGAACAACACGTCATAAAGAACCGCAAATTGCATTAAGAATGCCGGCCGTTAAACCTATGTACGAATCAAAACCGGGATGGTGGATTGCAAGAGAAATAGGATTAAGATTAGGATTAGAAAAATATTATCCTTGGAAAGATTTAGAAGAAGTTCTCGATTGGCAACTAAAACAAGTAGGAACATCGTTAGAAGAAATGAAAAAAATAGGAGTTAAAACTTTCGATAGAGAAGAAGCCTTGTTTTTAGAAGACGGAGAAGAATACTTCTTTAACACAAATACCGGAAAAATAGAATTATACTCTACCGACTTAGATGCGATGGGATACGACCCTATGCCTGTATTTAAAGAACATCCACAACCCGAGGACGGTTTTTATAGACTTATTTACGGTAGAGTTCCAATGCATACATTCGGACGAACTATAAATAACCGTTTTTTAAACGATTTACGAAGCGAAAATCATTTATGGGTAAACCCAAAAGTAGCAAAATTATTATATTTAGAACCGGGACAAGAAGTGTGGTTAAGAAATCAAGACGGAGTTGTTTCTTCATATCCTGTTAAAGTTAGAATTACCGAAAGAATAAGATTCGATTCAGTCTACTTACCTCATGGTTTTGGAAATAAAGCTAAACAAATGAAAACAGCTTACGGAAAAGGAGCTGCCGACTGGGAATTAATAACAAAAGTATTAATAGACGATGTTACAGGAGGCACAGGAATGAGATCAAATTTTGTTGAAATATTAACTGATAACCCAAATAACGAGGAGGTTAAAGCATGAGATACGCAATGGCAATGGACACAAAAAAATGTGTCGGATGTAGCGACTGTGTAGTTGCTTGTCAAACAGAAAATAATGTCCCTCATGGTTACTGTAGAGATTGGATTGTAGAAAATGTAGACGGAACATATCCGGAACTACATCTCGAAATTCGATCCGAAAGATGCAACCATTGTGGCGACGCTCCATGTGTAAGAACATGTCCTACAGGAGCTAGCCATATAATCGAGGGAGGAATAGTTAAAGTTACTCACGACGAATGTATTGGCTGTGGAGCATGTATTCAAGCATGTCCATACGAAGCAAGATATTTCCACCCAGAAGGATATGTTGATAAATGTACATTCTGCGACCATCGTGTGGCAAAAGGACAAGACACGGCATGTGTATCGGTTTGTCCTACCAGATGTTTAACTTTTGGCGATTTAGACGATCCAAATTCTCCGGTATCAAAATTATTGAAATCAAGAAAATGGAAAGTTAATGCTCCTGAAGCAGGAACAAAACCACAAGTTTATTTTTTAATATAAAATAAAGAATAATGAAAGAAGAACTTTTTGTAAGCGGTAGAAACATACCAAACATAGACCCGGTTTTGCATATATGGCATTGGCAAATACCATTGTATTTATTTTTAGGAGGGCTTGCTGCCGGATTAATATTTTTTGCAACATACTTTTTTATAACAGGTAAAACCGATAAATATAATGTTGCAGTTAAAATATCCCCTATTATTGCTCCAATTGCTATTATTATAGGACTATTAGCCTTGCTTTTAGATTTAAAACACACCCAATTCTTTTGGCAATTATACACAACAATACGATTTGAATCGCCAATGTCTTGGGGAGCTTGGACGCTAGGTATAGTAACCCCGTTATCAATCATTTGGCCATTACTATACCTTGACGATATAATAGATTATTTTGATGGTAAATGTAAAATAATAACAAAATTTTTAAAATGGGTTGATAAAATTATTATTGGTAAATGTCACATAATAAAATGGATAATTAAAATAGCAAGAAAATACCAAAAAATTATGGCTTGGATACTATTATTATTATCAATAATATTAGGAGTTTATACAGGAATATTACTATCAGCATTTAATGCAAGACCATTATGGAATACATCTATATTAGGACCACTTTTCTTAGTATCTGGAGTATCAACAGGCGTAGCAGTTATTATGTGGATGGCTCGCGACCATTTCGAGAAAATATCATTTAGTAAAATAGATTTAATGCTAGTAGCAATAGAGCTATTTTTTATAATACACATGTTTATGGGATATTTAGCAAGTTCCGAAGTTCAACAAGAAGCCGCCGCATTATTCCTTGGAGGAGAATTTACAGCTGTATTCTGGGGATTTTTTGTAGGAATAGGATTAGTATTACCTGCTCTTTTAGAACTTATGGAATTATTTGGCTACAAAATACCTATTGCTGTTCCGGCCTTTTTAATACTATTAGGAGGCTTGGTATTTAGATTTATTATGGTTGAGGCAGGTCAATTGACAAGATATTTATACTAAAATTATAAAAATTATGAAAGATAGAAGTAATAAATATATGAATCCGTATTTAGCCGGTTTTATAATAGGCTTAATGCTAATAGCCGCATATTATTTTTCGGGAGAAGGTTTAGGCGGAAGTGGAGCATTTAAAAAAGTAGTAGTTGCTACAATTAATGGTGTAAATCATAATTATGCCCTTAATTCGGCTTACTGCTCTCCATTAGTATCCGAAGGAAAATCGCCACTAAACTCTTGGTTAATATTCGAAATAATAGGAGTTATTTTTGGTGCAATTTTATCGGCAGCATACTTTGGTAGACTTAATTTTAAAGTAGGAAAATCGCCAAAAATTACAAACAAAACCAGAATAATAGCTGCTATTATAGGAGGTATTTTATGGGGAATAGGCTCTCAATTAGGGAGAGGTTGTACCTCAGGATTAGTTATGTCCGGAATGGCGGTTAACGCCTTATCGGGATACATTGGATTAGCCGCAGTATTTGGCGGAGGATATGCATTTGCATATTTTTTTAGAAAATTATGGATTTAAAAAAATAAAAAATTATGGGACCATTATTTCCACAAGAATTAATTTCAGATCCTTTAAACCTATTTATTGCTATATTTATAGGTATAGGTTTTGGTATAGGATTAGAAGCAGGAGGATTTACTAATACCAGAAAATTAGCAGGTGTTTTTTATGGTTATGATTTTGTTGTTCTAAAAGTATTCTTTACAGCTGCTTTAACAGGTGCTATAGGATTATTTTTAATGGACAGCTACGGATTAATAGATATTAACCTAACATTTTATCCAAAAACATTTTGGATACCTACTTTAATAGCAGGTATAGTAATGGGATTAGGATTTATTCTCGGAGGATTTTGCCCCGGTACAAGTATTTGTGCGGCATCAACAGGAAAAATTGACGGAATAGCATTTGTTGGAGGTGTATTTATAGGTATATTTGGATATGCTTTCACATACGAATCCCTATTTCAAAATTTACGCTCAAAAGGAGGTTTAGGAAAAGCAAATATTGCCGAAAAATTAGGAATGTCTAACGAACTATTTATTTTTATCGTTCTCATAATTGCAATAATTGCTTTTATAGTTGTTGATAAAATACAAAAAAGAGTAAACGAAAAAAAACCTGTTGAAAAAATAGAAGAACTCGGACTATAAAATTATAAACAAATGAAAAATCTAGATAAATTTATTATTGGGTTAATGCTTATTACAGGCATATGGTTGTTAATGTCAAACAACAATAATGACAACACAAAAGTTTCGCCTCACGAACTACAGCAAAAATTAATACAAAGAACAAGATTTTATACTACCGAAGATGTTGCAAAAGCAATAATATCAAAAGACCCATCGTTGCAACTAATAGACATAAGAACTGCCGACGAATACAACAAATTTACACTAAAAGGAGCAATTAATATTCCTTTAAAAGATTTATTAAAAAAGGAAAACTTAGATTATTTTGACCAAGATGTATATAACACGGTAATTTTTTCTAACGGAAGCTCAAACTCTGATGTAGCATGGATGATTTTAACACGTTTAGGATATAAAAATATTTATATTATGGACGGAGGATTAAATGCTTGGGTTGACAACATATTACGGCCAAAATACAACCCCATTGTATGGGATAGAAAACAAGAAGACTTATACGAATTTAGAAAAGGAGCAAGTTTCTATTTTGGAGGAGGAAGCACAGTGTCATCTGGAAACGAACAAGCAAGTAAACCAAAGAAAAAACTTATAAAACGTAAGAAAAAAGAAGTTACAGGAGGCTGTGGATAATTATTTATAATCTAAATATTATTGTATAATAAAAAATTAAAAATAATGAAAATAATAAATAAAATATTAATACTATCGGTAATAGTTTTAATGATTAGTTGTGGAGTTGACAATAGTAAAAAATATGTTTTATCTCCGGAACAAACATTAAAAACATACATTAATAAAACAGATATATTACCTGTAGAAAAAGTGGCAAATATTTTTTATTGTCCAGAAAAAATGAAAACATACAGATTTATAGATTTAAGAACCCCACATGACTTTATAGTAAATCATGTAGATTCAGCAATTAATGTGCCGGCAAAAGATATTTTTAATAACGAAAATTTTGACATCTTAAATCAAGATAAAAAAATTAATGTAATATATGGTTACAATGCAACACAAGCCATTGATGTATATCTAATGCTAAAACAACTTAATTATAAAAATATTAAAGTAGCTTTAGGTGGTTTCGATTTTATAAATAAATATATGATAAACGATTTCGGCATAAAAACTGGAATTTATAACGACGAAAAACCAAAATACGATTATGCGAAAGTTGTAGCCGAAACAGCAGGAGGAACAGTTCCTACCGATAATAACACATCATCTAAACCAAAGAAAAAACTTATAAAACGTAAGAAAAAAGAAGTTACAGGAGGTTGTGGATAATTTAAAAAATAAAAAATAATTTGTTAATTTATAAAATAACAAAAATGAAAAGAATTATAAAAATTTTATTTGTATTTATATCATTTGCAATTATTACAAGTAGTTGCGAACATTATTATAATCCCGGATTAAATGTAAAAACAATCAACGAAGACTCCATAACATTACCCGAGAACCAGATATTAATGGAGTATATAAAAAATACCGGTGATTATATAAACACATTAGGAGTTCCTAATATGGTTTCTGCCGAAGATGTAAACGAAAATCTATCAGATTACTTTGTTATAGATACACGATTACACGACGATTATGTAGAAGGACATATAAACGGAGCCGTTAATGTAAAAATGAACAATCTCATCAACTATTTCGAAAAAAATATAGTACCTGCAATATACGATAAAATAGTTTTAGTTTGTTATTCCGGACAATCATCAAGTTACGCAACATCAATATTGCGATTACTAGGATATAATAATGTATATGCTATGAAATACGGAATGGGTTCGTGGAACAGAACTTTTGACGATTGGTCAAAAAACATATCAAATAAATATGCAAATGCATTAGAAACAAAAAATAATCCCAAAGGAAGAAAATATAACCTTCCCGAAATAAAAACCGGAAAACAATGCGGAGCAGAAATCCTTAAAGAAAGAGCAAAAGAAGCATTAAACATACCATTCTATAAATTAATAGTTAAAGCCGATAAAGCTTTTGCCGACAGTAATTTTTATATTATAAACTATTGGCCAAAAGATAAATATTTAAAAGGCCATATACCCGGAGCAATACAATATACTCCAAAACACGACTTAAGCGACACAACATTCTTAAACACATTACCAACTGATAAAAACATATTAGTATATTGTTTTACAGGACAAAACGCAGCTTTTACAATAGCATATCTAAGATTATTAGGATATAAAGCATTTACCCTTGGTTTTGGAGCAAATAGTTTTATGCACGATGTTTTAGTATCACGAGAACATTGGCACGGATTTAAACCAGCCGAAAAATTACACGACTTTCCATTAATTAAAGGAGAAAAACCAAGCAATAAAAAAATAAATACAGCAACAAATACTAACAACTCTTCGCCAAAACCAAAGAAAAAACTTATAAAACGCAAGAAAAAAGAAGTTACAGGAGGTTGTGGTTAAAAAATCCACATAAAATATATTAAGCAGAATTTTAAAATTCTGCTTTTTTTATAAAAAAATGTAACACAATTTAAATTTTTTAGTATAAAGAAAATACACTATTTATAAACACTTAAATTATAATGAAAACTCGGTTAGAATTTAATTCTGATATTGAAAATATTAATCTTGTAGAAAAATTTATAGAAGAAATAGCAAAAAAACTATCTATAAAAGACGATTTATTTGGAAACGTTTTAGTTTCGGTAACCGAAGCAGTAAACAACGCAATAATACATGGTAATAATTTAGACAACAACAAATTTATCAGTCTCGAATGCAATATTGATTCAAATACATTAAAATTTTACATAAAAGACCAAGGCAACGGTTTTGACTATAAAAACATACCCGACCCAACATTACCCGAAAATATTGAAAAACCCGACGGAAGAGGAATTTTCTTAATAAAACATTTATCCGACGAACTAAATTTTATAAATAACGGCTCTGCGGTAGAAATTAAATTTAAATTAAATGGCAATTAATTTTTTTTCCGAAGACAGAAATCCTCCTGCATTCTTGCGTAAAAAAACAAAAAAGTGGATTTCAGACACAATTACATCAAGAGGTTTTTTAATAGGAGAAATAAACTATATTTTTTGTTCCGACGATTTAATTATAGAAATAAACAATCAATATCTTAATCACGATTATTATACCGACATAATTACATTTGATTATACCGATTTAAAAACCGTAAATGCCGATATTTATATTAGTATTGACAGAATAAAAGAAAACTCAAAAATTTTTAAAGAAAAATATTTACACGAATTTTACAGAGTTTTAATCCATGGAATCTTACACCTTACAGGACAAAACGATAAAACAAAGCAAGAAACAAAGAAAATGCGAGACTTAGAAAACTATTATCTATCAAAAATTTTTAATAACCGCGTTTAATTAAGAAACAAAAAACACATTACCCTGCAAATAATATTTTATAAAAAATAGATTTAATAAAATAAAATATTTATTTTTACTTAAATATTTATTTTCTACATACAAAATGAATAAACAAAAAAATGCCGGATTTGGAACCCTTCCTGTTTTTTTAACAGCCATATCAACCATACTTGGAGCTATTTTATTTTTACGTTTTGGTTGGGCTGTAGGACAAGTAGGTTTTTGGGGAGTTTTAGGGATTATTATTCTTGGCCATTTAATAACAGTTCCCACAGCTATGGCTGTTGCCGAGATAGCTACAAATCAAAAAGTAATGGGCGGCGGAGCATATTATATAATTTCGCGTTCGTTTGGTTTAAATATTGGAGGAGCTATAGGACTAACATTATACCTTTCGCAAGCCATTAGTGTTGCGTTTTATGTAATAGCCTTTTCAGAGGCATTTGACCCTCTAATAAAATATATTGCAGAAAATTGGGGCTGGTTAATTTACGATAAAAGAGCAATAAGCATTCCTACAATGGCATTATTATCGGTTGTTTTTTTAACAAAAGGAGCAAATGTAGGAATGAAAATTTTATATCTTGTTGTTGCAATACTTGGGCTATCATTAACAATGTTTTTATTTGGACATTCGCTAACACCACATAATCAATACAATTTAAGTGCTCATGTAAATAGCAATTACTCGTATTTTCAAGTATTTACAATAATATTTCCTGCATTTACAGGACTTGCCGCAGGATTAGGATTATCGGGAGATTTAAGAGACCCAAAAAAATCAATACCCAGGGGAACTATTTGGGCAACAATTATAGGAATAATTATTTATGTATTAATTGCATATAAATTAGCAATATCGGCAAGCCCCGAAGATTTAAATAACGACCAATTAATAATGCAACGTATAGCCATTTGGGGACCAATAATTCCCATAGGTTTAGCAGCCGCATCAATATCGTCGGCACTTGGCTCAATTATGGTTGCCCCAAGAACATTACAAGCAATAGGATTAGATAAAATAGCACCCAATATTAAAATTAACCGTTGGTTATCTAAAGGCAAAGGAGAAACAAATGAACCACAAAACTCATCAATAATAACAATAATTATTGCATTTATTTTTATTTTTATAGGAGACGTAAACTTTGTTGCACAGATAATATCAATGTTTTTTATGGTTACGTATGGTGCAATTTGTGCAATATCATTTCTCGAACATTTTGCAGCCGACCCTGCATATCGCCCTACTTTTAAATCTAAATGGTATTTATCGGCAGCAGGTGCATTATTATCAATATGGTTAATGTTTAAAATGAATATGCCGTATGCTGTTTTATCGTTAATAATTATGACAATTATATATTATGCTATTACAAAAACATCTAATGAAAAACAAGGTATAGGAAAACTATTTAAAGGAGTAATTTTTCAACTTAGCCGTCAATTACAGGTTTTTGCCCAACGTGCCGATAAAGAAGAAAGAGACATAAGTTGGCGACCATTTATAATATGTATATCAGAAGACACCTTTAAACGCCGTTCAGCATTTGATTTTTTACGATGGATGTCGTATAAATACGGATTTGGAACTTATATACACTATATAAAAGGTATGTTAAATAAAGAAACTAACGAAGAATCACGAAAAGTATTAAAAAAACTTATAAATCTTGCATCGGGAAACAAAAACAGAGTTTACCTCGATACAATAATAAGCCCGTCATATACATCAGCATTAGCACAAGTTGTTCAGCTATCGGGAATAGCCGGAAAAGGAAATAATATGATACTTTTTGAGTTCTCGAGGGAGAATCCCGACGTTTTAAAAACCGCCCTCGAAAATTACAAGCTATTTTGTGCATCTAATCTCGATATTTGTATTCTAAATACATCGTATAAAGGCTTTGGTTACAAAAAATATATTCATATCTGGATTACGGTTAACGATTTTGAAAATGCAAATCTTATGATTTTAATAGCCTATATTATACTGGGACACCCCGAATGGAAACACGGAATAATTAAAATCTTTGCAATATTCCCCAATTCTGATATAGAAAACCAAAAACAAAAAATTAAAGAATTAATAAAAACAGGACGATTGCCAATATCATCTAAAAATGTAAATTTAATATCAAACAATACAAATAAAACAAATGCTCAAATAATATCCGAAAACTCTATGGATGCAGATTTAACAATTGTGGGATTTTTAAAAGAAGATATAGAAAAAAACGATGTAACACTATTTAACCAATATCCCGATATAGGAAACGTATTATTTGTAAACTCTACCAAAGAAAAAGAAATTAGTTAATGTTTATAAAAAAAACCGACAATATTACAATAAATAAAATTGTATCGTTAGTTCCTTCGTTAACAGAATTATTGTTTGATTTAGGTTTAGAAAAAAATATAAAAGGAATAACAAATTTTTGTATATCGCCTAAAGATAAAGTAAAAAAAATAGAAAAAATAGGAGGAACAAAAAATATAAACATCGATAAAATAAATACAATAAATCCCGACCTAATAATTGCAAGCAAAGAAGAAAATACAAAAAAACAAATCGAAGAATTATCAAAAAAATATAACATATATTTAACCGATATTAATACGTTAGACGATGCTCTTACAGAAATAAATAATATCGGAATAATTACAAAAACAAAAAAAAATGCAAAACAAATAATTAATAAAATTAAACATAATTTCAGCAAAATATCATTATCGTTAAATGGTAAATCTTTTGCATTTTTTATTTGGAACAATCCATTAATGGTTGTAGGAAAAAATACATTTATAAACGATATTATGAAAAAAACAGGAGGAAAAAATATTTTTGATTTTAAACACGACAGATATCCTGTAACAACATTAAACGAGATAGAAAAACTAAATCCTGATATTATTTTTTTATCAACCGAACCATATAAATTTACCGAAAAACATAAAAAAATTTTCACAAATCTTAAATCAACAAAATTATTTATAGTCGATTGCGAATATTTTGCTTGGTATGGTTCCCGTTTAATTAAATCGCCCGAATATATTAATAACTTGATAAAAAAAATATAAAACTATGAAACGTGCTGTTTTTCCAGGATCGTTCGACCCTATTACAATAGGACATAAATACATTGCCGATAAAGCTCTAAAAATTTTTGACGAAATTATTATTGCAATAGGATATAACTCCCAAAAAAAAGGATTTTTCCCTATTGATAAACGTTTAGAGTGGATAAAACAAACATTTAAAAATAATAAAAAAATTAAAGTAGATTTATACGAAGGACTTACAATTGATTTTTGCAAAAAAAACAATGCAAATTTTATAATTCGCGGATTGCGAACATCTGCCGATTTTGAATACGAACGTATGATTGCTCAAAACAATAAACTTATCGATAACAATATCGAAACAATATTTATTCTTACAAAACCTGAGTTTACAGCAATAAACTCTACAATAATTCGCGATATATACCAACACAAAGGCGAAACTTATAAATTTATTCCAAAAGGAATTATTTTAAAAAAATAGGCAATAATTTATATAAAAAACAAGTTTCTTAAATCAATGCTAAAATATAAATTAATAATATTATTAATAATTATAAGTTTATTTGCCAAATCGCAAAATGTTAGTGTTTTTGGCAATGCCAAAGATTATAAAAACAAAACTATTGTTTTTTACAAATACAACAATCCCATAACAAAAGATATCGACAAATTAGACTCGAGCATAGTAGATAATAACGGCAATTTTAAACTATCGTTTAATTTAAATCGAACAACACAAGTTTTTACAAATATAGGCATATACAAAGCATATTTTTTTGCCGAACCGTATAAAAAATATAATATTATTTTACCACCGTTAGTCGAAAAAAAACTAAAAGACAGCTTAAACCCGTATTTTCGACCGTTTTTAATAAATATAGGAATAAAAAATCCCGCAAAAGACGACGTAAATGTTCTTATACAAAAATTTAACAATATTCTAAACCCATATCTTAATTTAAATTTTTATAAAATATTTCGGTTACGCGAAAAATCCGATATAGATTCTATGATAAATGTTTTAGATACTACTTTTAATAAATATAACAACAATTATTTTAAAAATTATTTATACTACAAAATAGCTTACCTTAAATTTTTCTCGTATAAACGCGATTACAAATATATTACCCATTACTATTTTGTTAACAAGCCTATACTTTATAACAATATTGCATATATGGATTTATTTAACAATATGTATCGAAACTATTTTACCGATATAGGACATTCGGTAAAAGGAAAATACATATACTCAAATGTAAATTTATCGAAAAGTTCAAATGTAATTATGCGTTCGTTATCAAAAGAAATTATAACCGACGACACAACACTTTTAGAGTTTATAACACTTAAAGGCTTACACGATGCCATTTACGATAACGATTTTAAAAAACGTTTTATAGTGCAAGCTCTTGATACTTTAATAATACAATCAAAAATTAAGGAACATAAAATTATAGCAAAAAAAATTAAGAAAAAAATTATAAATATAAAACCCACACAAAATATAAATAGTTTTGATTTTAGTCTGCAAAATAGCGATAGTGCATACATATCGCTTAAAGATTTTAGAGGAAAATATATTTATCTTAATTTTATGTATAGCAAAGCATATAGTTGTATGAAAGATTTCTCGCTATTAAAAACTCTGCAAAAAAAATATAACGATAAACTACAAATAATTACAATTTTTTTAGATACCGACTTAAAAAAATTACGAGAATTTAAATCTAAAAACAAAACATTAAATTGGACTTTTTTAAATATCGGAGAAAATAAAAAACTAATAAACGAATACAATGTATTAGCATATCCTACATATATTTTAATCGACCCTTACGGCAAAATAATTGCCAATCCGGCACGAACACCAACCGAATACTTCGAAAGATATTTTGTAACAAAAGTTTTAAGACGACGACAATAAACTTTTAAAATTATAGTAAAAACAAAAGTTCGCGATATTTTGGTAAAGGCCAAATCTCGTTATCAACAATAAGCTCAAGTTTATCTATATTATATCTTATTTTTTCTAAATACGGTTTAACATTATTTTTATATTTTTCTATTTTATCCGATAAGTTTTTGCTTGAATTTGCCACTTTTCTGTTATCAACCATTTCTTTAACCAAAATACGAATTTCGTGTATATGTTTTGATATTTTTTTTATTGATTCTATTTGTGATATTGCAGTTTCTTGAAACTCTGTATCCGATAAAATATTTTTTAATCCTTGAACATTATTTACCAATAAATTTTGATATTTTAAAGCTATAGGTATAATATGATTTATAGCCAAATCGCCTAAAGTTCTTGATTCTATTTGAATTTTTTTAATATAAATTTCTTGTCGTATCTCGTATCGAGCTTCTAATTCGCGTTTTGTAAAAATTTTATTATCAACAAATAATTTAATCGATTCTTTTGATATATAGGCTTTTATGGCATCGGGCATTTCTTTTATATTCGATAATCCTATTTTTCTTGCTTTATTTATCCATTCTTGTCCATAACCGTTACCCTCGAATCTTATTTTTTTCGATTCAATAATTATTTCTTTAAGTATATTAAAAATGGCTTCGTCTTTTTTTATACCTTTTGATATTAACTCATTTACTTTATTATTAAAAATTTTTAATTGATTTGCAACTGCAGTATTAAGCGTTATCATAGGAGCTGCACAATTTGCCGACGAACCAACAGCTCTAAACTCAAAACGGTTTCCTGTAAAAGCAAAAGGCGATGTGCGATTTCTATCGGTATTGTCTAAAAGTATCTCGGGAATTTTTCCTATATTTAATTTTAACTCTGTTTTGGTTTCGGGAGTCATTTTGGTATCGGTAACTTTTTTTTCTATATCATTTAAAACATCGGTAAGATGTTTCCCTAAAAATACCGATATTATAGAAGGAGGAGCTTCGCTTGCTCCAAGACGGTATTCGTTACCCGGAGATACTATACTTGCTCGTAAAATATCGGCATTATCATAAACAGCTTTTATTGTATTTACTAAAAAAGTTAAAAACTGTAAATTAGATTTTGGATTTTTGCCCGGTTTTAAAAGATTAACACCCGTGTTTGTCATTAACGACCAATTGTTATGTTTTCCGGAACCGTTAATTCCCGCAAAAGGTTTCTCGTGAAAAAGAGCTTTTAAATTATGTTTATTTGCAATTTTAGAAATTAGCTCCATAATAAGTTGATTATGGTCAACAGCAAGATTAGTTTCTTCAAAAACAGGAGCACACTCGTATTGATTAGGAGCAACCTCGTTGTGTCGTGTTTTTACCGGAATACCTAATTTTAGAGCTTCGTATTCGAATTCTCGCATAAAGTTTGCAACTCTATCGGGAATAGAACCAAAATAATGATCCTCTAATTGTTGATCTTTTGCCGAGGCGTGTCCCATAAGTGTTCGTCCTGCTAAAACCAAATCGGGACGCGATAAATATAAGGCTTTATCAATTAAAAAATATTCTTGTTCCCAACCTAATGTTGATATAACTTTTGTTACATTCTTATCAAAAAGATTGCAGGTTTTTGTAGCTTCGGTATCTAATAAATTAAGAGCTTTTAACAGGGGTGTTTTATAATCTAACGCTTCGCCTGTATATGATATAAATATTGTAGGAATACAAAGGGTTTTTCCCATAATGAATGCCGGCGATGACGGGTCCCAAGCCGTATAACCGCGAGCCTCAAAAGTATTTCGTATTCCTCCGTTAGGAAAACTCGACGCGTCAGGTTCTTGCTGAATTAGCATATCTCCGTCGAAACGTTCAATTGCACCACCGTCGTTTGTCGGTTCAAAAAACGAATCGTGTTTTTCGGCTGTAGCTCCGTTTAACGGATGAAACCAATGAGTGTAATGAGTAACACCTTTTTCTAAAGCCCAAGCTTTCATTCCTAAAGCTATTTGGTTTGATATTCTGCGATTAATTTTTTTACCGTAATCAATTGCCGATATAATATTTTCGTATGCTTCTTTCGAAAGATATTCTTGCATTTTTTTGCGTGTAAAAACTTCTGATGCAAAATAATCTGATGTTTTTTTCTCAGGTATATCAAATTTCGAAAATGTTCGTTTCGATATTTCGGTTATAGCTTGTTGTCTAAAATTCATTTTTTTTAAATTTTTATAAATTCACGCAAAAGTATTAAAAAAATTTAATACACCCCCTTAATTTTTAAACAAAATCAAAAAAAACATATCTTTTTTGTAATTAACCCCCGTGTTTTTTATTACATTGCATTAATTTTTCGTAAAAAAATTTTTAACACTTAAATATTTTGCTTTAAAATCCGATATTTTTTTTTCTTTTGTTTTATTATCCCAACCTAATATCTTTTGCATATAATCGGCGGTAGGATTTATAAGATTTTTAATATTATCATATTCAAAAAAAATCATTCCTGTTCGGCGAATAAAAAAATCCGATAAATTATTTATCATCTCATAATTAATACAATACCACAACTCTGCTTTTAACCACAAATTTGATGTTTCGTTTGCCGAACGTAATTCGTAGGCTTTTTCTATTATTTTATCGTAATTTGTTCCGTATCTAAAAAAAAGTTTATCAGAATCTTTTACCGACAAATTTAGTTGTTGAGCATCGTAAAATTTCGATTCGGCAAGTTCTATAAGTTTAAAACCGTGGGTATCAAAATTAAACTCACCTCCCGATAATTTTAAATTTTTAGTTTTACATTCAACAAATTTGTTATCATTATCTTTTTGTATATAGTCAAAAATTTTATCAACAATTTTTTTTGCCATTAATCGGTATCCTGTAAGTTTTCCTCCTGCTATTGAAATTAATCCCGACGGCGAAATAAATATTTCGTCTTTACGCGAAAGTTCCGATGGCTTTTTTCCTTGTTTTTTTATAAGAGGTCTTAAACCTGCCCACGCCGAGCTAATATCATTAATTGTTAATTTTACCAACGGAAACATTTTATTTACAGCATCTAATAAATAATTAATATCGGAAATATTAATTTTTGGATTTTCTTTTTCGTCATTGTAAAAAGTGTCGGTTGTTCCTATATAAACACTATTATCACGAGGAATAACAAATATCATTCGTTTATCGCAATTGTCAAAATATATTGCATTAGAAATTTTAAATCTTTCGCGAGATACGGTTAAATGTATTCCTTTTGTTAATTGTATACTGTGTTCGTTTATCGATTTATCGGCTTTGCGTAAATCGTCAACCCAAGGTCCTGTTGCATTAACAATATACTTAGCCGATATATCAAAAGTATTATCGGTTAATATGTCTTTTGCCGTTACACCTGTAATTTTATTATTTTTATATATAAAGTTCTCGGCTTTTACATAATTTAATAACGTTGCATTATATTCAAAAGCTTTTTTAAGAACCTCAATTGTTAATCGCGAATCGTTGGTTTTATATTCGTAATAAAGAATACTGCTTTTTAAAATATCTTTATTTAAAAGTTTTTCTTGTTTTAAAGTTTCTTCTTTCGATAATACTTTTTTACGTTCTTTTTTTCTTACTCCGGCTAAATAATCATACATTGTAAGACCTACAAATCCGAGAAACCTATTAATCGACCCGTTTTTAATAATAGGCAACATCATTTTCTGCGGGCGAACTATATGCGATGCATTATTATAAACAATCTCCCTTTCGCGACCAACCTCGCGAACAAGTTTAAACTCGTAATTTTGCAAATATCGCAATCCTCCGTGAACAAGTTTTGTAGAACGGGAGCTTGTTCCTTCGGCAAAATCTTGTTTTTCTATTAATATTGTTTTTAGTCCACGTGTTGTAGCATCAAGGGCAATGCCTGCTCCTGTTATTCCTCCTCCTATGATTAATAAATCAAAATAATTATTTTTTGCCGAATCAATAAAAATGTTTCTATTTAATTGCGAGAAACTTATATCTTTGTTCATATATTTTTTTTCTTTGTAATTAATTTTATAAAATTATATATTTTACAGATGATAAAATATTTTTTTAAATATTTTTTATTTTTTATATCAATATTTATTTTTATTGATTGTGCAAACGTAGGAGCTCCATCGGGAGGGCCAAAAGACACACAAGCTCCTGTTGTTATAAGTTCTTATCCTAAAAACGAATCGGTAAATTTTAACGATAAAAAAATTAAAATAGATTTTGATGAATATATTAAACTAAAAAATTTAAATAAAAATTTAATTATATCGCCACCGTTAAACAAAAAACCTGATGTTAAAATAAAAAATAAGAGTTTAATAATAAGTATAAAAGACAGTTTGCAAAAAAATACAACATATACTTTTAATTTTAACGATGCAATTGTTGATATAAACGAAGGAAATCCAAAATCAAATTTTAAATTTGTTTTTTCTACAGGTAATATTATAGACTCGCTAAAAATATCGGGGCAAATTTTAAATGCTTTTGACTTAACTCCTGCAAAAAATATTTTTGTGTTTTTATATAAAAATACAAACGACACAATGCCTTTAAAACAAAAACCATACTATATAACAAAAACCAATAAAACAGGTAATTTTGAGTTTACAAACATTGCAAAATCAAATTATATGATTTTTGCATTAGACGATAAAAACAGTAATTTTATTTTTGATTCGCCTTCAGAAAATATTGCATTTAGCGATACACTTATAAAACCGGATATTAAAATTATCGAAAAAATCGACACAATAAAAACCGATACCTTACAAAACGATAGCATTGTTGTATTTAAATTAAACAAATATTTACCAAACAATATAAAGATGTTTTTGTTTAATGAGAATCAAAAAAAACAATTTTTAGTATCTGCAAAACGAGTATCAAAAGAAAAATTAATTTTAATTTTTAATAAAACCTTAAAAACTACACCTCTAATAAAACTATTAAATAACTCTAACAAAAATTGCTTTATAATAGACACAAATGCAACAAACGATACCTTAAACGTATGGATTACCGATAGTTTGGCATATAATGCCGACACAATACACTTATTAATAAAACATGAAATTACCGACTCGTTACAAAAAATAACATTAAAAACCGATACTTTTGAACTAACAAAACCAACTTATTTAAAAAACGGCGAACAAAAATTCAATAATAATTTATCAAAAACAAGTTTTTCTATCAATGTAAAAAACAAAGGTATTTTAGATATTTATAAAAACATTAATATATCTTTAAATACTCCTATTAAACAAAAAAAAATAAACAAAATATATCTTTATCAAAAAAAAGATACAAGTTTTATAAAAATAAATCCTAAAATATTTGAGGATAGCTTAAACAAACAAAAAATTGTTTTAAAAAATAAATGGGAAGAATCAGGAAATTACAAATTAGTTATAAACGATAGTTGTTTTTGCAGCATTTATAATGTTTGTAACAAATCAAACACTATATACTTTTCTGTAACAAAATTTTCCGATTACGGTAATTTAAAAATTACGTTAGACTCTATAAACAACAAAAATATTATTTTGCAACTGTTAGATTCTAAAAAAAATATTGTAAAAATATATTTTACAAACACTAATAATAGTTTTAATTTTTTATATTTAAAACCCGGAAAATATTATTTAAAAGCAATATTTGATTCAAACAATAATAAAAAATGGGATACAGGTAACTACAAAAATAAAATACAACCCGAGAGAATTAAATTTTTTGATAAAGAAATAAACATTAGAGCAAATTGGGACGTAGAAGAAACTTTTGAATTATGAAAAAAATATTAATAATATTATCTCTTATACTTGTAAAAAGCATGGTATTTTCGCAGGATATAGACTTATATAATATAAAAAAAGACGATAATATAACCTCGCCAAAAATACCATCGACAATGAGTTTTAACGAATTTCAACTTTTATCGCAAAACCTGCGAATGAAAGATATGATGTATGCAATAATTGTTCCCGGATATGTCCATTTTAAAGCAAAAGAAAACAAAACAGCCTATACGTTATTAACATTGCGAACGGCCTCGTATATAGGACTTGGGGCTTCTTACTTTTCCAGTAAAGCCCGTGGCGATAAATGGTATAGCGGATTAATAAACTCAAAAGATAATACAAATAATATTCAAATTACAGAAGATTGGTCGGTAAAAAAATCCGATGTTGTTGTTGTTGCTTCTATGGTTACAATTTTTTCGACTTATTTATACGATTGGATTCACGGACAATATAAACTACAAAAAAAACAAAATATGATTCGTTATAAATATGGTATAAAATTAAAACTTGAACAAAATTTATCGTCTAACATTAAATTCTCGCCCGCTTTAGGGTTATCTGTAAAATTTTAAAATATATGATGAGATATATATTTATTTTATTAAGCTTATTTTTTTCGACTTTTTTATTTTCACAAAACAGTTTAAAAGTCGAAACCGAATATTTAAAACTTATTTTTATACAACAAAACAAATATTTAGCTGCCGATAATTACAGAAATGCCGAGCTTATTGCCGACAGTATTATTTACAATAACAAAATAAATAAAACCCGGGCATCAGAATTTTTTATAGAACTTGCAAAATCGTATAATTTAAACAACGACTACGGCAATAGTGCAATATCTATATTGCGACAACAATTTTTGTTTGCTGATAAAACTTACGATTTATTAGCAAAACAAATGTTTTTTGATGCATGCTATAAATTAAATATCAAAAAAAATAAAATTATCGAAATATATAACCTCAGAAAAAAAACAACTAATAATTTTTCAAACAATATGCTTGTTTTTTTACAAGCAACAATAAAACTAAACCAAAAAAAATTAAACAAAAAAATTATAAAATACTCTAATTTTTATAAAACAATATCTAATGATTATCCGTTTTGGTTACACCAGTGGGAGTTTTTTAATACAATAAAAATAAAAAATAAAAAAATATTACCATTAATAGCATTCGAAAAAACTCACGCACAAAAAAAATTAATCGATTATCTGTCAGAAAAGCAACAAAAATACGTATTATTTAAAGCCGAGAAATATTATAGAAAAAACAAAGCTATTAATCAAGCAAAATATTATTTGCAAGAATATAAAAACAAAAACTTATCGTTTTTTGAAAAAGTAAAAGCATTTAACCAAAAAATATTAATTTTAATATAAAAAAATGTCAGTATTATTAGAATTTGCAATGTTTCCCACAAGTAAAGAAGGCAGTAGCTCAAGCCCGTATGTTAGTAAAATTATTGATATGATACGAAATAGCGGAGTAAGCTACAAATTAACTCCAATGGGAACAATAATCGAAACCGAAACTATTAGCGAAGCTCTTAAAATTGTAGAAAAATCGTATTTAGTTCTCGAACCGTTTGCCGATAGGGTTTATTCAACTCTTACAATGGATATACGCAAAGGCAAAAATAATCGAATGATTCAAAAAATAGAATCTATCGAAAATAAAATAGGAAAAGTAAAAACATAGTTTTTTTTGAAAACATTATTATTTACAATATTATTTTTTTTAACAACAGCAAATTTATTTTCGCAAAAAAAATATCCGTTTTACGTAGGCGAAAAAGTAAATTACGAGATATACTATAATGTAGGTTTTATATGGATGAATGCCGGAAAAGTATATTTTAAAGTCGAGAATAAAACCATAAACAATAAAAATTATTTTTGGTTTCGTAGCTACGGAACAACATACAAATCTTATGATTTATTTTATAAAGTTCGTGACACTTACGAGTCCATAGTCAAAAAAAACACTTTACAACCTATCGCTTTTGTTCGCAACTCATACGAGGGAGGATATTCGGTTAACAATCGCTATATTTTTGACTACGCAAAAAAACAGATTTACACAAAATGCGAAAATTCCAAAATACCATTACATAAAGATACTCTAAAAATTAAAAAAAATATTTTCGATGCCCTTTCGATGATTTATAAAGCTCGCACCCTTGATTTTTCTAAATATAAAAACGGCGATAAAATTCCGCTTACAATGATTATCGACAATAAAATATACAATTTATACATACGTTATCTTGGAAAAGAAAAAATAACAACTCGCGAAAATAAAGAATTTAACTGCTCTAAATTCTCAGTTTTGCTTATCGAAGGCAGTATTTTTAGCGGAGGCGAGGATATGACCGTTTGGGTATCTGACGATAAACGCAAAATTCCAATATTAATAGAAGCTAAAATACTTGTAGGGTCAATAAAAGCTTACTACGTTAGCGGGTAATATCAAAACCGTCTAAAACTTCAAAAGTTTCAGGATTTACAACCTTTGCACTAACTTTTTTGCCATTTACCGATATTAGAACAATAGCATTTTGCGTCGAAAAACCCTTTGTAAACTTAGACCACGGCAACTTTTCTTGCGAATAGTAAGGAGCTCCTGCTGCTCCATTATTTATTTGCATTATCGAACGTAATAATTTAACTTTAGGCTTATCGTAGTTTTTAGGATATCTAAGTATTTTATCCGATATTTCCAGATGATTATAATTATGCTCATCGCCCGTAAAAATTGCACGAACTTTAGAACTTTTATTTATAAGCAAATCAAGATATTGGTCTCTACGCTCAATTATACCATAGTCAACAGGCTTGCCTTTTACGTATGGTCTAAAAAAATTATTTCCGTTATACCACATATCATCACCTGAGTGTCCCCCATTAGGAAAAGCAGGAGTATGTTGACTTACAAAAATATGATTTATGTTAGTATCTTTCTCAAATTTATTTAACGTTTGCTCCAACCACTTTAATTGATTATCCATTAAATAAGCGTGCAAATTACCGCCAACCTTACGAGTTGCATCATTATCCGATAATGTTGTCGAATACCAATAATTAGAGTTAAGAACAATTACCGCTACATTAGCATAAGTATAATAATAAACATTTTCTTTATACGACGGAAAATTAATTTGCGTAGTATCAAAATCATATTTAGAATTATCTTCGCTAATAGGACCATTCTCTGGATTACAAAAATTTTCGGCAAAAACCTTTTCCGACGAATTTTTATTAAACGGAAAATTTTCAATTAAAATTAATTCTCGCTTTTTTTTCGATAATAACTTTCTGCCATAAGCTTTTACCATAACCTCGTGATTTCCCATCGAAACATAAACAGGACTGTAATGCCAAAAATTTTCGATAGAATGTTTCCAATTTATATATTGTAAATTTGCAATATCTTTATCGATAAGATATCCGTTTATTAAATCGCCCGAAAATTGAAAAAATTTTACATTATATAAACTTGCTGCCGCTGACAATTTTTTCATTATATAAGCGTTTGTTCCCGATATATTTCTTTCGCCTCCACCGTTTCCTTTTCGCGAATCGCTTGCATAAGCAAAAGTAAAACTTGTTTTTGAGCCTTTTTCTGGAGCTGTTGTAAAATAATATTTCTCGCTATGTGTTTTTGTTTTTACAGTATACTCATATTTTGTATTTGATTTTAAATTACTTATTGTAAATTCATGATTACGACAACTTATTTTATCACGATAACTTTTTTTGTTAGCTTCTAAAATAGTTATAGCATCGATATTTGTTCTGTATGATATTGTTGCCGAATTATCGGTTAGTTTGTTTACAAACGGACCCTCGATAATACTTGCTACAACTTTAAATACTTTAGTTTTAAAGTCAAAAGTAAAATTTAATCTGCCATCATAAATAATATCTCCTTTTTCGTTAACAACTCTATATCCAAGTTTGCCAATACCTGTTTTTTGCCAATTAATAAAATCGTATTTTCCCGTTAACAAAGGCATTAAATTAATTTTTGCTTTACCTTTCTTAATTTTAGAACTTACTTTAAAAAACACTGGTTGAGGATATTTAGTGTCCGAAGGTATTAAACCGTAATACAATTTACCATTTAACCTTTTACTGTTAAAATCAAATGCAATAGAATTTTTTAACCCATAAGCACAATCTTCAAAATTCTTAAATCCTATATTTTGCTCATGTCTATATTTATTATAAAATGTCGACTTTATTTCGCTATATTTTTTTCCGTTTATTTTTATATACGATTTATTATTTTTTACATATAAATTATTATATGGTAAATCCTGAGCCAAAATAACAAACGTTCCTAAAAAAAATAAAACTAATAATGTGTATTTTTTCATCTGTTTAATAATTTTAAAACGGTAAAATTAAACAAAAAGATATCAAAATAATTAATCCTTATATAAAATTTATCTTAATTTATTATGTTGTTTTTTAAATTGTTTTGACTTTATTATATGTTAAGTTATAAAAAATAATGTTAATTTTTTTTAAATAAAATTATATTATCTATATTTACGGTTTGTAAAAAATGAGTTTAAGAAAAATAAGTATTTATAAATAAACACAATTGTTATGTTAAAAAAATTATTGTTTTTTGTTTTCGTAATAGCTTTTACACAAGGTATTTATGCACAATCAGGAACTTTACAGGGAAAACTTTACGACGGAGGAAATAAAGAACCAATTGCATTCGGAAACGTATCAATTTATCAAAACGGAAGTCTTGTAAATGGAGCAATGACCGATTTCGATGGTAAATATACCATTAAACCAATTCCTGCAGGAACATATACAGTAAAAGCCACATATATGGGATATAAAACCATACAATTAAATGGAGTAAAAATTATAGCAGGAAAAATAACCTTCCAGAACTTTAAAATGATATCAACTGTAAGCAAACTCGAGGAAGTTGTTATTAAAGATTACAAAGTGCCTTTAATTAGTAAAGACCAAACCGAAACAGGAGGAACTGTAACATCAGAAGATATTGCAAAAATGCCGGGACGTTCAGCAGCTTCGGTAGCAACAACTGTTGGTGGAGTTTATTCCGAAAATGGCGAAGTCGGAAGCATACGTGGTGCTCGTTCCGAAGCAACCGTATATTACATCGACGGAGTAAAAGTTCGAGGCTCAAGCTCATTACCAAAATCAGCAATAGAACAAGTTACCGTAGTAACAGGTGGACTTGCCGCAAAATATGGCGATGCAACAGGAGGTATTATCAGCATTACAACAAAAGGACCAACACGTAAAGCTTTTGGCTCTGCCGAATACGTTACTTCCGAATTTTTAGACGGATATCATTACAACCTTGCAGAATTTATGTATTCTGCTCCTTTGTGGGTTAAAAAAACCGTTGATCCTAACGATACATCTAAAGTTAAGAAAGATGTTAAAGCAGGTTTCTTTTTATCAACAAGTTTAAATTATGTTAAAGACGACTATCCTTCAGCAATAGGAAACTGGGTTGCAACCGACGATGCACTAAACTCAATAATAAACGACCCTATTAAACCATCTCCCGATGGAAATGTAACAATATATAATGCAAACTACCTTGACAAAACAAATTTTAAAAATGTAAAAGCAAAACAAAATATATCAAAATATCAAGCCGAAATTGCAGGCAAAGTCGATATAAAACCTTCAAAAAATGTAAATATTACAATTGGAGGTAGCATGGATTACCGAAATCGACACTTATATTATTTTAGTAGAAAAAATAAATTTAACCGTGGAGCCGAAAATCAAATGTTTAATTCCGATAACAACCCACAACAAATATATTCAAACTGGAGAGTATATGCTCGATTAATTCAAAAATTCGGTTCCGAAGACCAAGACGAAGAACAAGCAAAAGCATCAATACTTAAAAACGTATTTTATCGAATACAAGTAGATTATTCTAAAACAAACAGCATAATGCAAGACGATTCTCATAAAGATAATTTATTCGACTACGGTTATGTTGGTAAATTTAAAACATTAAAAACACGATCTTTCTCTATTACCGACACAATGCAAATGTTCCCTAACGGTGTTTATATGCAAGACGGATTTAGAGACTTAAACGTATCATTTGAACCAACAACAATAAATCCGGTTTTAACAAAATATACCGAAAGATATTACAGTTTATACGATCCGTTTAGTTTTCATTACTCTAACGATGTTTTAATTCAAAACGGAGGAGGCTTACTAAACGGCGATCAACCCGATGCAATTTACGGACTATACAATGCTCCCGGCACACAATACAACGGATATTCAAAATCCGATGCAAATCAATTCCGTATATCGGCAAGTGGTTCTGCCGACATTAAAGATCACGAAATATCAATAGGTTTCGAATTTGAACAACGTAACGATAGATATTATGGAGTATCACCGGTAGGTTTGTGGACTCTTGCACGTAATAATATGAACTCTCATATTTTAGAGTTAGATGTAAAAAATCCTCATTATGTTTATCGCGATGGAGTTTTTCAAGATACAGTTTATTATGACAGATTATATAATGCAACAGCACAACGATTATTCGATATTAATATGAGAAAACATCTTGGATTAGCTGTTGACGGATTAGATTGGGTAGATATAGACTCTTACGACCCATCTGAATTATCAATTGATTATTTTAGTGCCGACGAATTATTAAACGACGGAAATCAATTTGTTTCCTATTACGGTTACGACCATCATGGTAAAAAATTAACAAACAAACCTACTCTTGACGACTTTTTTAATGCAAAAGACGAAAATGGTTTTTATAAAAGAGAAGTTGCTCCTTTCGAACCTAATTACTCAGCAGCATACATACAAGATAAATTTGCATTTAACGATTTAGTATTTAACGTAGGACTTCGTGTAGACAGATTCGATGCAAACCAAAAAGTTTTAAAAGATCCATACATTTTTGGACAAGCATATACTGTTGGAGATATTAAAAACGGCAAAACATCAATATCGGCAAACGATTTAAACTCGGCAATGGGTGATAATTATGTAGTTTATGTTGATGATATAAAAAATCCAACATCAATAAAAGGATACAGAACAGGAACCGAACCGTCAACAGCAAAATGGTATAACGCACAAGGAACATTAGTTGACGACCCAAGCGAAATAGCTGCAGCAACAGGAATTGCACCTTATTTAGTAGATGCCGATGCAGGATTAACTGCCGATGCTTTCGAAGATTATAAACCACAAATAAACGCAATGCCACGTATATCCTTTTCTTTTCCTATTTCTGACGTAGCTTTGTTTTTTGCACACTACGATATTTTAACAAAACGACCAACTACAGGAAACCGATTAAACCCTATGGACTATTTATTTATACAAACACGAGGAACAAACCAAGTTAACAATCCTAACCTAAAACCCGAAAAAACTATAGATTACGAATTAGGATTCCAACAAAAAGTAAGTAACTCATCATCAATAAAACTCTCGGCATTTTATCGAAGAATGCAAGACATGGTTCAAGTTCAAATGGTTTATGGAGCATATCCTGTAAATTATATGACATATTCAAACATCGACTTTGGAACAGTTAAAGGATTTACAATGTCTTACGATTTACGAAGAACAGGAAACATATCGTTACGTGCAAGTTATACATTGCAATTTGCAAACGGAACAGGTTCCGATGCTAAAACACAAAAATCAATGATACAATCAGGACAACCTAACTTGCGAACAACATTACCTCTTAATTACGACCAACGCCATGCAATTGTTATAACTACAGATTACAGATATGCAAGTGGTCAAGCATACAACGGACCAAAATGGTTTGGCAAAGATATATTCCAAAATACAGGTGTTAATTTTGTGCTTAATTTTGGAACAGGTTCTCCTTACACCAAAAAAGATCCTAACAACGGAACCGTAATTGGAAATGTTAACGGTTCAAGAAAACCATCTCGAACTACTATAAATATGAGAATCGATAGAGATATTGCATTAGATAAAAAAGGAGAAAACAAAAAAGATAAAATGTATTTAAATGTTTATTTTGATATCTCAAATATTTTAAATACAAAAAATGTTATCAGTGTATATAGCACAACAGGTAATCCCGATGACGACGGATATTTGTATTTAGCTAAAAACCAAACATCAATACAAAATCAATACGACGAAGAAGCCTATAGAAATTATTACTTAATGTTAGTTAATAATCCTTACAATTATAGTCTGCCTCGTCAAATCAAATTCGGTATATCGTTAAATTTTTAATTAAGAAATATTATATATAAATTATGAAAAATATAAGTAAAAAAATCTTATTAGCTGTTTTAATATTTAGTTTCTCAACTACAATATTTGCTCGTAAAAGTATTTACGTAAGCAAATCTACAAAACAAGAAAAAAGTGCAACAGCCGGTTGTTCTCCTGCAACTGCTACAATTTATTTAGATTTTAACAATGTAAAGGCATTGATAATGAACGGAGGAGATATGTGGTGGGATCAATCTGTAGGAAATCCGGCTTATGAGGTTCCAAAAGGAAGCGGAAAAATGGCAAATTTCTTAGGTTCTATATGGATTGGAGGAACCGATGCAAACGGACAACTGCGTTTAGCCGCAATACGATATAGACAAAATGGTGTTGATTATTGGCCTGGTCCACTAATTACATCAGGTCCCGAACGAGCAAGTATAACCCCTGATGTTTGCGAAGCTTACGATAAATTCTGGGTAATAACCAAAGCCGAAGTAGCAAAATTCAGAACTTATATAACCGCTTTATTATCAAATAATACTACAGTATTAAACGATCCCGAGTTCCAAGGATATCAAATACCTCAAATTATTTACGATTGGCCTGCTCACGGCGATGTATCAAGAGGATACGATTATCATTTAGCTCCTTTTGTCGATGTTGACGGCGACGATTATTATAATCCTGATGCAGGAGATTATCCGTTTTACGATTTAGATAACTCAGAACCTTGCGGAACATCAAGAGAATTACGAAAACCAAAATTATACGGTGATAAAACAATATGGTGGGTTTATAACGATAAAGGTAATATACATACCGAAACAAATGGAGCCGCAATTGGTATGGAAATTAGAGCACAAGCTTTTGCATTTTCAACAAACGACGAACTAAATAATATGACATTTGGACATTACGAATTAATAAACCGATCAACATATACATTATTTAACACTTATTTTGGCGTTAATACCGATGCCGATTTAGGTAGTGCTGCCGACGATTATGTTGGTTGCGACGTTAATAGAGGTTTAGGATATTGTTATAATGGCGATGACGACGACGACGGCGAAGTTTGGGCTTACGGGCCACAACCACCAGCCATAGGAATCGACTTTTTCGAAGGACCATATCAAGACCCTGACGGAAAAGATAATAAATCAAACTGGGATACAATTACAGGAAACTTAGACTGTGCCCGTGCTAATCTCGAAGAAGGTAGCATTAACGGTCTTAATTTCGAAGATGGAATAGTAGATAACGAACGTTGGGGAATGCGTAGATTTGTTTATTATATAAACGGAGGACCCACAGGACAAGGAGACCCCGAGCCAGCAGTTGAATATTATAATTATTTACGAGGTTATTGGACCGATAATACACGAATGACCTATGGAGGAACAGGACATTTATCAAGTTCTATAGAAACCGACTTTTTATTTCCCGACGTATCAGATCCTTGCGGCTGGGGAACATCAGGAAATCCACAACCTCAATGGTCAGAAATTACCGATAATAACCCTCCACGAGATAAACGATTTGTACAATCGGCAGGACCTTTTACATTAGAACCGGGAGCCGTTAATGATATTACTGAAGGTATAGTTTGGGCAAGAGCTTCAACAGGAGGAGCATGGGCTTCTGTTGCCGAAGTGCAAAGAGCCGACGACAAAGCTCAAAAATTATTCGAAAATTGCTTTAAAGTTGTTGATGGACCAGATGCTCCGGAATTAACAATTATAGAAATGAATCAACAATTAATATTCCATATATGGAATAAAAAAGGCTCTAATAACTACAGAAATTACCCCGAAGATTACTCCGAAAAAGATCCATTTATTGTTTGTCCTACCGACAATCCTTCTTGCGATAAATTTTATAAATTCGAAGGTTATCAAGTTTTCCAACTTAAAGATGCATCTTGTTCTGTTTCGGATATAGGAGACGAAGATAAAGCAAGATTAGTTTATCAATGCGATATAGAAAACTATGACAAATCAGGAAATCCTATAGGAAGATTAATAAACTTTGAATACGACGAAGATTTAGGAGCCTCAAAACCAGTATTAAAAGTTGATGGCGAGAACAAAGGAATAAAACATTCATTCGTATTAACCGAAGATAAATTTGCAACAGGCGACAAACGTTTAGTTAATTACAAAACATACTATTACGTTGCTATTGCCTATGGATACAATTTATTTAAAAAATACGATAATACAACTCCAGAATATATCGATGGACAATCTATGCCATATAAATCAAGTAGAAAAGGCGGCGATGGTCAAGCTATAAAAATTTATGATGTTGTTCCTCATTTAAATCAACCGGAGAATAACGGAACAACATTACCTGCTACTTATGGATATGGACCTAAAATTACTCAAATCGAAGGTCATGGAAATTCATATAACGAGTTAGATTTAACACAAGAAACCATTAACGAAATATTAGAAAACGATTCAGCCGAAGAATTAACCTACAAAAACGGATATGGACCTATAAAAGTTAAAGTTATAGACCCATTAAATGTTCCCGACAAAGATTTTGTTTTAGCTTTCGATTCTGTGCAATATACATCATCAAACGGAAACATTACCAAAGCAAAATGGAAACTATACTCAGGAAACGATACAGTATATTCTAACTCTTGGATAACTTACGATAACGAACAATTAATACCTGAATGGGGATTATCGGTAGAAATAAAACAATCACCATATCCCGGTAATTCTAAAAAGAATCAAAACGGATTTATAAACGCAACAATGACATGGTCTGACGATAATAATGCATGGTTAAGTTTTATTCCCGACCAAGAATCTGTAACCCCATTAAACTGGATACGTAGTGGAACAGTAGGAGGAAGCCCCGGTTATAATGATGCTATGCAGTCAGGTAAATTTGTAGATTCCTTAGAATTTTTCGAAGGAATACTTCAAGGAAAATGGGGACCTTATTGTGTATGCTCTACCGATAACGGATCAAGTTCTCCTAATGTAAAATACGGAACAGCATACTATTACCGACACGACAGAATACAACCTAAATTTTACAGAATAGGTAGCGTTGATATTGTTATTACAAGTGATAAATCAAAATGGACAAGATGTCCGGTTATAGAAATGTGTGAATTTGACACATCAACAAACTCTTTAACCGTTGGATTATCTGAAGGAGGAGCTTGGAAATTTGGTTTACGACGACACGCATCTGTTGACAAATCAGGAAAAGTATATGCAACAACCGGAAGTGGAGCAAGTACAAATCCTAACGACCCTAACTATATTGCCGAAGACGGAATGGGTTGGTTCCCGGGTTATGCAATTGATATTGAAACAGGAGAAAGACTAAATATGGCTTTTGGCGAAGATTCAAGATTTCCTGCAGAAAACGGTAGAGATATGATATGGAATCCAACAAGCGATATGGTAAGCGATTTATATCAATGGACAGGAGGAGCAAACGGAGACATCTATGCAGGAGGAAAACATTACATATATGTTTTTGGTCATACTGTAGTTAACGGATTAAACAATCTATGTCCTATGTATGACGGAGGAAAATGGTTACACGATAAATTAGAAAACACATCGGGACCTTACGATTTTACAAAAGGCGATGTGTGGAAAAACGCTATGTGGGTTGCTTTACCTATTTTAAAACAAGAATATGCCAATTATGATACAACAGATCCTTATGGATTTATAAAATCAGACTTAGAAATAAAATTACGTATGGCAAATCCATATTGTATTAATATAAAAGAACAAGCAAAAGCAAATCCTCAAAACAATAACTGGCCACTATATAAATTCTCGACAAAAGATATTGCAACCGAAACTAATGATGTATCAGTAGCAAAAGATGCTTTAGAGAAAATAAATGTAGTTCCAAATCCATATTACGCATATAACGAATACGAATTAACTCAATTAGAAAAGAAAATTAAATTTACAAACTTACCTCAAACTTGTACAATAAATATTTATAATGTTAACGGTAGTTTAATTAGAACATTTAAAAAAGACAACGAGTTAACCTGGCAAGACTGGAATTTAACAAACGAATCAGGAATTACAATTGCAGGAGGAGTTTATATAATACATATAGAAGTTCCCGGAGTTGGCGAAAAAGTTCTTAAATGGTTTGGAGCATTACGTCCAATTGATTTAAATAACTTTTAAAAATAAACTTGATATTTTTATAATAAAAATTTATAAATATGAAAAAAGAAACAATAAAAAAAATATTTACTTCGATAGTACTGTTTTTAGGCATATCAGCAATTTCATTTGCAGGAAACGACCAAAGAGTTGGGCAAGCAGGTGGAGGACAACTACTCATAAATCCATGGGTTAGGACAACCGGTTTTGGACAAGCAAACTCAGCATCTATTCACGGTATAGAGGCTTTATCGTTAAATGTTGCAGGAACTGCTTTTACAAAAAAAACCGAATTAATTTTTTCAAGTTCATCGTGGCTTGCAGGTTCAGGAATAAATATTTATTCGTTTGGTCTTTCGCAAAAAGTAGGAGAAACAGGAGTAATGTCATTAGCTTTTATGTCTATGGACTTTGGTAACATAGATATTACAACCGTAGATTTACCCGATGGAGGATTAGGAACATTTCACCCTACATACACAAATATTACTTTAGCATATGCAAAAGCCTTCTCAAATAGTATTTATGGAGGATTGGATTTAAAAATCTTAAACGAAGGTATATCAGATTTATCAAGTAGCGGAATAGCATTAGACGCAGGCATACAATACGTAACAGGTTTAGGAAAAAATAAAGCAGGCAAACGAAATCACGAAAACCTTAAATTTGGTATGTCGATGAAAAATGTTGGTCCTACAATGAGATACAAAGGAGACGGCCTTTCGTTTAGAGGATACGTTCCTGCAGGAACAAATATGACCGTAGAACAACGCTCTGCCGATTACGAATTACCATCGCTTATTAAAATAGGTGTAGCTTACGATATTTATATAAATCAAAAAGTTGATACAACAACAAAAAAAGTTATTAACGATCAAATAATAACTATTGCAGGTAATTTTACATCAAACTCGTTTACAAAAGATCAAATACATTTTGGTATAGAATACAGTTTTAAAAAAATGTTTCAGCTTAGAGGCGGATATATATACGAAGCCGGCATTTTCGATAATACAAGAGCAACAGCATATACAGGACCTACAGGAGGATTCTCTATTCTTATACCCTTAAATAAAGAAAACGGTTCTATATTCTCGTTAGATTATTCATATAGAGCAACAATGAACTTTTCGGGAGTGCATAGTATAGGAGTTCGTGTAACATTATAAAAAATTTTTATATATTTGCATTTTAAAAGAGTCTCTTTTTTGAGATTCTTTTATTTTTATAAAATAACTAAAAAATAATTAGCTATGGCAAAATATTCATATATAACAGAAGAAGGATTAAATAAATTAAAAAAAGAATTAGAATATTTAGAAAACGTCGAAAGACCATCTATATCAAGACAAATTGCAGAAGCAAGAGATAAAGGCGATTTAAGCGAAAATGCCGAATACGATGCAGCAAAAGAAGCTCAAGGTATGTTAGAAATGAGAATATCTAAACTTAAAGAAACAATTATAAATTCAAGATTAATTGACGAGTCAAAATTAGATACATCAAAAGTTCAGATTTTTAACAAAGTTAAATTAAAAAATTTAAACAATAACTCCGTAATGGAATATCAAATTGTTTCGGAATCTGAAGCCGACTTAAAACAAAAAAAACTATCAATAAGCACACCAATAGCAAAAGGTTTACTTGGCAAAAAAGTTGGCGAAAAAGTAGAAGTTAAAGTTCCTTCGGGAATAATAAAATTTGAAATATTAGAAATATCATTATAATAAAAAATTATGAGCTCTATATTTACAAAAATAATTAACAAAGAAATACCATCGTATAAAATAGCCGAAGACAATAATTTTTATGCTTTTCTCGACATAAATCCTCTGGCAAAAGGACATACTTTGGTTGTTCCTAAAACCGAAATAGATTATATTTTTGATATAAACGACGACTTATTATCGGATATGATGATATTTGCAAAAAAAGTTGCAAAAGCAATAAAACAAGAAATACCATGCAACAGAGTCGGAGTTTTAGTTATTGGCGACGAAGTTCCTCATGCACATATACACTTAATACCTTTTAATAACGTAAAAGAAATGAGCATATTAAGCCCAAAATTAAAACTAACTACCCAAGAATTTAAAGAAATTGCCGAAAAAATAAGTAAACAAGTTAAATTATAAATTTATTTTTTTTATAGTTTCTTTAATTACAACCGGAAAATATTTATATTCTAATTGATGAATCTTTTGAGCTAAATCGTCGGGAGTATCATCAATAGAAATTTTACATTTTTTTTGAAAAATAATATCACCATCATCATAATTGTTATTTACAAAATGTATAGTAATACCCGATTCTTTTTCTCCATTTTTAATAACAGCATTATGGACGTTCATTCCAAACATTCCTTTACCCCCATAATTAGGAAGCAATGCCGGGTGTATATTTACAATTCTATTATTAAATTTTGATACTATATTTTCCGGTATTAATAACAAAAAACCTGCAAGAACAATAAAATTAATATTATACTCCGATAATTTGTCCAAAACATTATTAGACTTTAAATTATTTTTAGAAAAAATATAAAAAGGAATATTAAACTTTTTAGCACGTTCTATTACAAATGCATCTTTATTATTAGATAAAATTAAAGAAACATTAATATTATTATCATTTTTAAAATAATTAATAATATTCTCGGCATTAGTTCCCGAACCAGAAGCAAAAATAGCAATATTTGTCATATTTTAATTGTTACAAATCGATTGTGTTTAAAATTTTATACTGTAAAGATACTTAAAAAGTAAAAAAATAAAATTTTTATAAATAAATTAGTAAAAAATTTTGATTTATTATTAGTAAATTTATTACTTTGCACAATAAAATTTAAGTTTAACTAAAATAATAAAATTATGTCAGACATTAGTTCTAGAGTAAAAGCAATAATCGTTGATAAATTAGGTGTTGACGAAAACGAAGTAACAAACGAAGCTAGTTTCACAAACGATTTAGGAGCAGACTCATTAGACACTGTTGAGTTAATTATGGAATTCGAAAAAGAATTTAACATTGCAATTCCTGATGATAAAGCAGAAGAAATATCAACAGTTAGCGACGCTATATCATACATTGAAAATAACGTTGCATAAATAAAGTTTTAAATTTAGTTACATTTTATAATATTATGTTTAAAAGAGTAGTAGTTACAGGATTAGGAGCAATAACACCTTTAGGTGCTAATGTTGATGAGTATTGGGATAACCTTGTAAAAGGTGTAAGCGGAAGCGAGTTAATTACTAACTTTGATGCAACTAAATTTAAAACAAAATTTGCTTGCGAAGTAAAGAATTTTAACCCCTTAAACTATTTTGACAGAAAAGAGGCTCGTAAACTCGACAGATATGCTCAATTTGCTTTAATTGCAGCAAAACAGGCTGTTGAAGATTCTAAATTGGACTTAGATAAAATCGACAAAAATTACGCAGGCGTAATTTGGGGTTCCGGAATAGGAGGTTTAGACACTTTTTTACAAGAAGTAAAAAATTATGTTACAAACGATTATACTCCGCGATTTAGTCCATTCTTTATACCTAAGATGATATCTGATATTGCAGCCGGACATATTTCTATAAAATATGGTTTTAGGGGTCCAAATTACAGCACGGTTTCTGCCTGTGCTTCTTCTTCGCATGCAATTGCAAATGCTTTTGAGTTTATACGACTGGGAAAAGCAAAAATTTTTATTACGGGAGGTTCCGAGGCTGCAATAAACGAAGCAGGTATGGGAGGTTTTAACTCTATGCATGCTATATCGGTTCGTAACGACGATTATAAAACAGCATCTCGTCCGTTTGATGCTACCCGCGACGGCTTTGTTATGGGAGAAGGCGGAGGAGCTCTTATTCTCGAAGAATACGAACACGCAAAAGCCAGAGGAGCAAAAATATATGCCGAAATAGTTGGTATTGGAATGACAGCCGATGCACATCACTTAACAGCTCCACACCCCGAAGGTATAGGAGCATCTAACGTTATGAAATTTGCTTTAGAAGATGCAAACTTAAAACCAACAGATGTTGATTATATAAACGTTCACGGAACATCTACACCTTTAGGCGATATATCGGAAACAAAAGCAATAAATAATGTTTTTGGAGAACATGCTTATAAATTAAATATAAGTTCTACAAAGTCAATGACAGGACATCTGTTAGGTGCTGCAGGAGCAGTAGAATCTATTGCATCAATTAAAGCAATAAATCACAATATTATTCCTCCAACAATAAATTTTAAAACTCCCGACGAAAGAATTGACCAAAAATTAAATCTTACGGTAAATAAATACCAAGAAAGAGAAGTTAAAGTTGCAATATCAAATACTTTTGGATTTGGAGGGCATAATGCTTCGTTGATTTTCAAAAAATTATAACTTTGTTTAGTTTTTTTAATTGCAAATTATCCTTATTAAAAAAAAATAATATTTGTTGTTCGATAAAAAATATTATTGGAGAGTATCCTAATAATATTTCTTATTACAAATTGGCATTTACACAAAAAAAATCACATATTGTTGTTGATGGAGCAGAGTTAAGCAACGAGCGATTAGAATACCTTGGAGACGCTGTTCTTGGAGCAATTGTTGCCGATTACCTTTATCAATTATTTCCAAAAGAAAACGAAGGCTTTTTAACGCAAATGCGCTCGCGAATAGTAAAACGAGAATCGTTAAATAAATTAGCACAAGACCTTGGCTTTGAACAGTTTATTAACAAAACAAACTCCCCGAAAGATGTTTTTGGAAACACATTAGAAGCTTTTGTGGGAGCAATATATCTTGATAAAGGATATAAAAAAACAAAACGAATTTTAATTAATAAAGTTATACGGGAATATTTTGATATTAACGAACTTATAAAAGTTGATGATAACTATAAAAGCCGTTTAATTAATTATGCACAAAAAAACAAACTAAATTTAGTTTTTGAAACAAAACAAAACGAAGAAGATATGCAAGGACATTCGTATATTACAAGCATAATTATAGATAATAAAGAAATTGGAAAAGGCTTAGGAAATTCAAAAAAAATATCCGAAAAAAATGCAGCTAAAAATATAATAGAAAAATTAAATTTATAATATTTAAGACCAAGTGTAGATATAAAAAAATCCGTTAAAAATTTTAACGGATTTTTTATTTAAACCAATTTTGTTAATCCATTTGTTTGCAATTTCCTTTCATTTTATTATGCATCATTTTTTCGCGTTTAGAAAAATGAGTATCAAAATAAATACGTTGTTCGTCATCTAAATTTTTACGAACATTTTGGCGAAATAAAGCTTTGCGTTTAGCAATATTAATTTTTAAATTACCTATCTCCTCAATAGTTTTATTTATCTGATTTAAATCTGCTTTTTCTGCTGTTTGCAAAGTATTTAAATGAGCTTGTTTTTCTTTAAGTTGATTTTTTAACGGTAAAACATCCGACATAAAAGATAGTCGCAAACTTTTAATTTGCTCTTTTTGCTGATCACTTAAATTAGGAATTCTATTTTCTATTCCGTGTTGTCTTTTTTGAGCAGGAGGCATTTTGCCGTTTCGTTGCGAAAACGATAAGTTACTTGCAAAAATTAATACTAAGATTAATGTTAAAATTCTAGTCTTTTTCATAATTATTTATTTTTTTAAAGTTTATACACTCTTATGATTATAATTATTTTTAAAGGTTTAATCTAAAAAAATATTTTTTTTACGTAACTTTGTTAAAATATCTGTTTAAATTACAAACTATGCTAAAACAAAGTCAATTACTAAAATTATCGACAAAATTATCGCCACAGCAAATTCAAGTAATAAAAATGCTTGAATTACCAATATTAGAGTTAGAAGAAAAAATAGAAAAAGAATTAGAAGAAAACCCTGCTTTAGAAAAAGCAACAGACTCAACACCCGAAGAATTTGCAGATAGTAACGAGGAAATATCAGCCGAAGAAAAACAAAAAAAAGATAACGAATTTTCGTTAGAAGATTATGTTGGCGACGACGATATACCATCGTATCGTTTACATGCCAATAATTTTTCGAAAGACGATAAACCTAAAGATATACCTTACTCGGGCGAACAAAGTTTTTACGATTATTTATTATCCCAGCTACATTTATTATCGTTAACCGATAAACAAAAAGAAATTGCAAAATTCTTAATAGGAACAGTCGACGACGAAGGATATTTGCGTGTAGAAACCGAAAAACTTGTTGACCAAATAGAATTTAAACTTGCAATAAAAACAACCGAAGAAGAAATAAACGACGTAATAAAAAAATTACAGGAATTAGACCCTGCAGGTGTTTTTGCCAGAAATTTGCAAGAGTGTTTATTGTTACAACTTTATCGAAAAGAAAATAAAACCATTGCAATTATTAATGCCATAGAGATTTTAAAAAATTATTATACCGAGTTTACAAAAAAACATTACGATAAAATTTTAAAAAATTTAGATTATATAAGCAAAGACGATTTTAAAGATGCTATAGATGTTATAAAAAAACTTAATCCAAAACCCGGAAACTCAACCGGAAACTCGGCAAACAAAATAAATCAAAGTGTAATTGCCGATTTTGTTTTAGAAAATAATTATGGCGAGCTTAAAGTTAGTTTAAACTCCAGAAACACTCCGGAACTTAGAATAAACAACGAGTATAAAAAAATGTATAACTCGTATGTTAATAAAAAAACTAAAAACAAATCTGATAAATCTGCCGAGAGTTTTATTAAAAAGAAATTAGATAGTGCATCATTTTTTATCGATGCCATAAAACAACGCGAAAATACTTTAATGCAAACCATAGAGGCAATTTTAAAATATCAATACGATTTTTTTGTGTCGGGCGACGAAACAAAATTAAAACCAATGCGATTAAAAGATATTGCCGAAATTACAGGACTTGATATATCTACAATATCGCGGGTTAGTAATAGCAAATATATACAAACCGAATTTGGAACGTTTAAACTCAGATATTTTTTTTCGGAGGGAATTGTTAACAAAAGTGGAGAGGAAATATCTACCAAAGAAATTAAAAAAATATTAACCGAAATTATCGAAAACGAAGATAAATCGAAACCTTTTACCGACGAAAAATTATCGCAGATTTTAAAAGAAAAAGGATACAACATTGCTCGACGGACTGTTGCAAAATATCGCGAACAATTAAAAATACCGGTAGGCCGTTTACGTAAACAATTATAGTTATAATGAAAATATTTTTTAAAGTTATTACTATAATTTTTCACCCTTTGCTAATGCCTTTAGCCGGATTTTATATTTTGTTTAACTCGGGAACTTATTTAAATCTTGAGCCAATAGATTTGCAAAAATTTTTATATTTTTTTGTTTTTACGGGAACATTTTTGTTGCCCGTATTAACAATACCGTTGTTTTATTTTTTTGGAAAAATATCATCGGTTTATTTAGATAATCGAGAAGAACGACATTTACCTATTCTTGTAACTGCAGTTTTTTATTATTTTACGTTTTACCTTTTAAAATCGTTGCCTATACCTCACATATTTATTATATTTTTACTAAGCTCGTTTGTGTCGGTAATGTTAACCTTAATTATTACTTTAAGATGGAAAATAAGTGCACATTTAATAGGAATTGGAGGTATTTCGGCTCTAATTTTTGCAATATCAATATTTTTTAAAGTTAATCTTGAGTTTTATTTTATAATATCAATTTTAGTTGCAGGACTTGTTGCTTCGGCAAGATTGTTTTTAGAAAAACATAATTTATTACAAGTTAGTATTGGTTTTTTAGTAGGATTTTTTAGTGTCTTGGGAGTTTTAATATTTTTTTAATGTATAGGTTTTCCGGTTACACTAACATCTAAATCGTCGATATAAAATTTAGCTTTTGAATTCCATATATATGCTTTAAAAACATATCCTTTGCTTGGATTGTCAACAGGAATTTGTAAGTTACCGGTTATGCTTGTCCATTTGTTGTATTTAATTTTTTCGGTATGGAAAAAATCTATTTTATTCCAAAAAATTGTTTTATTATTTTTATCGACAATATGACAAACTATTATTGGAACTCCGTTTGTTGTATCCTTACTTAATATATTACAAGTTAAATTAAAGAATAAACGGCTGTATGTATTATCTATATTTTGGTCGGGCACTAATTCTATAAATTCATTATCAGGTTTTATGCAAATAGATTTATTTCCCGAATAA
>Ga0256833_1000262_pt1 | contig 41728 bp, 43 predicted proteins | sample 356284metaG_FD_190535 | JGI IMG/M metagenome (GOLD analysis project Ga0256833, IMG submission 190535) | Hydrothermal vent microbial communities from Mid Atlantic Ridge, Atlantic Ocean - 356-284 | ecosystem: Environmental > Aquatic > Marine > Hydrothermal vents | place: Atlantic Ocean: Mid... | reverse complement strand
GGTTCGTTGAAGCTCGCGCAGAGTCCTATGTCCATGAAAATCTCCGCCTTCCTTACGAGTTCTTCTGGAGGAATCTCTCTATAAACTAAAGGAGGATCCACCTTCGAAATATGCCAGTTCTGACACCAAGGACACTCCAAGTTGCATGAGTATGTTGAAAAGGTAAGGGTGGTTTTACCCGGCTTGAAGTGGAAGAAGGGTTTTATCTCCATCGGCCTGCTTTCAATAGCGCTAAGATTTCCGTATGTCAGAGTGTAGAGCTTACCTTCCCTAACTAATCTCGTCCTGCAGAACCCCCTTTCCCCCTCCCCTATCTTGCAGAACCTCCAGCATAGCTGGCAGACGATCTTGTCCCTAACCTTTCCGTATAGCTTCGCCTCTTTCATGACAGAACCCTCAGAACGCCCAAGCTTGCAGAGAGAACGACAAAACCGGCGACGATTATTCCCAAAAGTATGCACACCAAAGCTTTCGCCCTGTTTAGCCTGAGTATGAATGCCAAGAGTGTTCCGCTCCACGCACCGGTGAACGGCAGAGGAATCGCAACGAACGCTATCAATCCGGGATATCCGTATTTCTCTACAATCCCCTTCTTCCTCTCTATCCTCTCCACGATCCTCATGTAAAGTTCGGCGAAAGGTGTTTTCAGAGCGAGCCTTTCGATGAGGCCTAAGGTTAAGAGCAAGAAGGGAACGGGAAGGAAGTTACCCGCTACCGCGAGCAGGTAAGCTTTCAACGGGTCGAGGCCGTAATAGATGGCCAGAGGTATTCCTCCTCTGAGTTCGGAGAATGGCATTGCAGAGACGAGCAAAACGTCAATCCAGCCCAAGCCTTTCTACCCCCTTAACGAGCAACCACATCAGTTCGTTGAAGGGCGTATCCATGCCGAGTTCCTTTGCAGTCCTTACTATCGCACCGTTTATAAAATCTATCTCCGTCCTCCTTCCCCTCTCGATATCCTGCAACATCGAGGATCTGTTGTTCCTTGTCTTCATCGCAACCTCCCTAACAATCTCAGGAACATCTTCAACTTCGAATCCCAAAGCTTTCATGACCTCCTCTCCCTCCAATGCTATCCTCTCCGCCACCTTCCAAAGCTCCCTAACCTCAGCCACAGCACCGTTTCTGCACCTGCAGACGGCGGTAATAGGATTTATGGCGGAATTGATTACCGCTTTGAGCCATATCCTCCTTCTTATATCTCTGACTGCTTCCGCGTTTATTCCCGAATTCCTGAGAACTTCCACGACTTTAAGGACGTCATCCGTAATCTCCCCGCTTAAATCTCCTACAAAAGTCTCCCCCATTCCTGCGAACTCCACGTGCCCGTAATCAACGAGGTTAGAAGCGTATGTCGTAACTCCACCCAAAACCCTGTCCAGATACCTCATAAGGATTTCCTCGTTTCCTATCCCGTTCTGCAAGCTACACACTACCCCGCAGTTCACTTCGGCCAAAATCCTCGCAACGTTTTCGGTGTCGTATGCCTTAACCGTAACGAAGGTCACGTCTGCGTTTACCGGATTTTCTTTCGCGTTTACCTCCACGAAGTCCTCCACCAATCCGGATATTCTCAACCCCTTCTTCAAAGCTTCCAACTGCTTTCCTCTCGCGACGAAAATTACGTCGTATCCGGCCCTCTGAATGAGGTAACCGAACAGACAGCCCAGAGCTCCAGCACCCATTATCTGAACTCTCATCGCGTGAAAAACATCCGTTTCGTGCAAAAGTTATACGGTTAAGTTTAATTGCGTTTCATATCATCATTACAATATGTATAGTATAGGTATTCTGTCGAGGTGGAACGCCACTTGCGGTATCTCACTGCATGCTCAAATGATTGCCCAAGAGTTCATCAAAATGGGTCATTACGTTAGAGTCTTCGCTCCCCACATAGAATCCGCTAACAGGTGGTGGCACCACAGAATAATCGGAGAAGATGAGGACTTCGTAGTAAGGTGCTATGACGAGGTCGATCCGAAAGGGGAAGGAGGAAGGTTAGAATTTGAGAAGATTCTCGAAGAGAAGTTTGATCTGTTCATAGTGGAGTCCTACGCGAGTCTGCCCTACGGGGATGTGGAAAGGCTCGTTAAGGAGCTTAGAAGCAGGGGAACGAAAGTTTTTGCGGTGATACATGAAGGAAGGAGAGAGGACATCAAGTACTCCGATATGAGAATCTTCGATGTTATAGTGGTCTTCGACGAGAGGTTCGTAAACGAAATGCTACAAGAATACCGCGACATCGCATGGGTGATCCCATACCCGTGCAATCCGGTGAGGAGGAGCAACAGAAAGTTTGCGGAAGACGGACTAATCTTCTTCAGCTTTGGAAGACAGCCGGCGGGAGAGTATTTGGATTACATAAGAGCTTTGGATTATCTATCCAAGAAATACGACCTAACATACTGGATAGTCCGATCCGACGGATACTTCCCCTTCAACAAGCGCTGGATAAAGCTCGAAAGAAGGAGGCTGAGCGAAGATGAGCTATATGAATGCCTACACAGATCCGACATCCATCTAATTCCCAAGGGTAAGACGAACAATGTAGTAGTCTCTTCAACTCTTTGCCAGTGCTTGGGTGCTCTGATTCCCACGGTAGCTCCGAACACAAGGCACTTCGAAACCCTCCCCGAATACGACGGAGTCAAGCCGGCCGTGATCTATGACGATGTAGATGACTTAAAGGCGAAGCTTTTGAGAATCGTAGAGGACGAGGATTTCAGGAAGAGGATTCTCAAAGCGGCCGAAAGGTTTGTGGAGGAAAACAAAAGAGACAAAATAGCTAAAAAGTTCATAGATCTATTCGAAAAGACTCAGAGCCTGCTTTCAATAACCGTTTCGTAGCTGTGTTCAATTTCTTTCAGAAATTCATCCTTTCCGAATCCCCTCGCGTAAGCCAAAAGCGTTGCTCCTCCCGCTCCCACTCCCTCCTTAACGAACCCTTCGGCGTAAGCTCTCAACCCCGCCTTCCTCGAATCAGCCAATCCCGGATCAACGACTATTACCGGGCAGGGAGCGTGGTTCAAAGCGTCGCTGTCGTTCGCAACGTAAACCGTGGTCGCTATCGCAATATCTGCCTCACCCATCCTTTCTATCAGACTCGCAATGGCCACCATCTGCGTTCCTCCCGCCAACAGAACGGGCTTTTCGGATCCCAAAGCGATTCCACAAACCCCCACCATAACCGGATCCCCAACTTTTGAGATTAATTCCAAAGGGTCCTCCTCTCCTTTAACCCTTTCCAAAGCCTTGGTTACCACTCTTTCCTTCAGTTCCACCGGATTGGATGGCATACTAGATGAGACCATGGTATTTATTCCTAAAGCTCTTAATACTGCCAGAGCAGTCGTAGTTCCGGCAGGGATGCTTTCACCTACGATTATCAAGTCGACGGCCTTAGAAAGTCTCCTTCCCAACTCGAAAGCGTTGTTAAAAGCATCCTTTACAGCATTCAAGTTCATCGCATCTTTCTCAGCTATGTTCTCACCCACGGGAGCGTTTATGCATATGTAAGGAGCTCTGGGTTTTATCATCAATCCGCAATCCACGGCCAAGAATGGAACGTTCGTGAGCCTTAATGCTGTGTATGTGATTATCGCCGGAGTGGGTTTACCATCAGGGGTGGCGGGGGGGAAGGGTATGACCTTGCACTCTCCGTAATGCAAAAGCTCTACATCCGCCGGAGGCGTGAACTTAATCAAATCCGGATTCGCCCCGGCAACCGTTATTCCCGGTATTTCAGCAGTCTTAGTGTTTCCTATCGCGAATAAGAAGAATACATTTCTTCTAAGCAGTTCGATAAACTTCTCTCCGTCACCCTTCAAAATCTTCCATAACATGGAGTAAATGAAAAGCATTTAATTATATATCTTTTACTCACCGACGATGTTGATTCTGAAGATTGGGGGAGCAGTTATAACGGATAAAAGCGTCGGGGCGGTTAATAAGGCGAGGATGGACGAAATAGAAAGGATTGCGAAGATTATAGCCGAGAACCTGAGCGACGGGCTCATTCTCGTGCATGGAGTAGGATCCTTCGGACATCCGCACGTCATAAAGTACAGGCTCTTGGAGAGGAAGGACGTAAATGGTGTTACAGTCGCCCATCTATCGTGCGTCAGCTTGAACGTTATCGTATGCGGGTTTCTCCACAAGTTCGGATTGAATCCCGTTCCATACCATCCAATGTCCACGTTTAAAGTTGTGAACGGCAAACTCGTTTTCGATGCTGATACGATTAAGAAGTTCGTAGAAGAAGGTTTAATTCCCGTCCTTCACGGGGATATGGTTTACAACGTTACCGAAAGGAAATTCGAAGTCCTTTCCGGAGATAGGATAGCAGTGGAGCTCGCAAAGGTTTTAAAACCCGACGCGCTGGGATTCGCTACCGATGTTGAGGGTGTTATAGTCGACGGAAAAGTTTTGAAGGAGTTTACGAGAGATTTCATCGAAAAAATAGAAAGTGTAAGATCAAAGACGGACGTTACGGGTGGAATGCTGGGTAAGGTTAAGGCCATAATCGATGCGGGCGTAAGGGCGAGTATATTCCACGCCAGGCATTTGGATAGATTTTTGAAGGGTGAAGAGGTAGGAACTCTCGTAAGGGGTTGATAGCTTGAGAACATCCGACAGGAAGATCGACCACATAAGGATATGCCTCGAGGAGGAGGTGGAATCTGAATACACGGGATTCGATGATATAATGCTCATTCACAAAGCACTACCGGAGATAGATTTCAGCGAAGTTAGAACGGAAGTGGAGTTCTTCGGAAAGAAGCTTTCGGCCCCAATTTTGATAGCGTCGATGACCGGGGGACATCCGGAGACGAAGGAGATAAACATGAAGCTGGCGATGGCCGTTGAGGAGATGGGAATAGGAATGGGGGTGGGAAGTCAAAGGGCGGGAATAGAGGATGAAAGCGTCGCGGATACGTTTGCGGTGGCGAGAGAATTCGCTCCGAAAGCTTTCATTTATGCGAACGTCGGACTTCCTCAGGTTTTAAAGCACGGAGTAGAGTTCGTAGAGAGAGCAGTGGAGATGGTGGATGCGGATGCGGTCGCGATACATCTAAACTACCTGCAGGAGGCTATTCAGCCGGAAGGAGATCTGAACGCTAAGGGTGGACTCGGAGTTATAGAGGAGGTCTGCTCTTCGATAAACGTTCCCGTGATTGTTAAGGAAACCGGTGCGGGAATATCGAGGGAAATAGCAATAATGCTAAAATCAGCGGGAGTTGATGCGGTGGATGTAGGAGGCAGGGGCGGAACGAGTTGGAGCGGGGTCGAAGTTTACAGAGCAGAGGGTGTTACGAGAGATGTAGGCATAGACTTCTGGGACTGGGGAATACCAACGGCCTTCTGCGTCGCTGAATGCTACGACGTCATGCCGATCATAGCGACTGGAGGAATCAGGAGCGGTCTCGATCTGGCGAAGGCAATAGCTATCGGAGCGGAAATCGGCAGTTCCGCCCTGCCCTTCCTGAGAGCGGTTGTTGAGAGAGGGGTGGAGGGGGTCAAAGAGCTCGTGGAATACTACGTTAGAGGATTGAAGACCGCGATGTTTTTAACAGGATGCAGGAGAATTGAGGATTTGAGAAAAATTCCGATATTCGTTACCGGGATCCTAAAAGACTGGCTCGAAATTAGGGGTTACGACGTTAGGAAATTCTGCCTGAGCAGAGAGGTGAGAAGATGAACGTTAAGGAGGAAGTAGCGAGGAGAGCGAAGATTATCAACGAGGCGATGGAGGAATTACTACCGTTTAAAGAACCGGAAGGCCTTTACAAGGCGTGCAGACATCTGATAAAAGCGGGAGGAAAGAGGCTTAGACCGGTTTTATGCTTAATCTCAGCCGAAGCTTTGGGAGAGGATTGGAGGAGAATTCTGCCAGCGGCGGTTGCGATAGAAACCGTCCACAACTTCACATTAATCCACGACGACATAATGGATAGAGATGAGATGAGAAGGGGAGTCCCGACGGTTCACAAGCTCTTTGGAGAGCCGACGGCAATACTCGCAGGAGATACGCTTTTTGCAGAAGCTTTCGAAGTTCTCACGAAGTGCGAAGTGGATGCGAGGAATTTGGTTAAAGCTGTTGAGATGCTCGCAGACGTATGCGTGAGGATTTGCGAGGGTCAGTTTCTCGACATGGAGTTCGAGAGAAGGGAATTCGTTAGCGAAGAGGAATACTTGGAGATGGTGAAGAAAAAGACTGCTGTTCTAATAGCATGCTCCTGCTCGATTCCTGCAGTTCTGTTCGGCAAAAGTGATAAGGTCGTGGACGCTCTATGGAACTTCGGACTCCTGAGTGGGATAGGATTTCAGATACACGACGACGTTCTCGATCTTATCGGGGGAAAGATGATAGGAAAGGACTGGGGTAGCGACCTCGTTGAAGGAAAGAAGACCCTCGTAATAATAAAGGCGATGGAGATGGGTGTTGAGATAGACATATTCGGAAGGGGCAAGGCGAGCGAGAAGGAAATAGAGAAGGCTGTTAAAAAGCTTAAAGACTGCGGAGCAATCGATTACGCCTCGAAGAAGGCAAGAGAATTTGTTGAGCGGGGCAAGGAGTTTCTGAAAGTTTTGCCCGATTCCGATGCAAGGAGACTTTTAATGGAATTGGCGGATTACCTCGTTACGAGAGAGTATTAGCGGAACGATTTTATTTAACGACGACTTTCGCTCGATATGAAAGTTCGTGAGGTATCATACACACTCATCAGCATCACGGCCCTTCTAATAGGCTGGGGAATTATCACGACCTCTTACGAAATAATCGCCGTATCAATAGCCCCCCTTCTCTTCTTAGCCGTTCCCTATCACGTTTCCGTAAAGTTGAGAGATGCGAGAATTTCGGGGGGAGAGTTCGTTGGGGACGTTTTCGAAGTTAAAATCGTCATGGATGCTTCCGGTTTCGGGATAGTAAAGGCAATGCACAGAATTCCGGAGCACTTCATGGTGGAGGGTAAAAACGTCGCAGCATCGTTCGTTTTGGGAAAAAGCGAGTTGGTAATAAGCTACAGGGCGAGAGCATTGAGGAGAGGTAGATACAAGTTAAAAGACGTTGTGCTTGAGATAGAGCATCCGTTTTTGGCTTGGAGGTTCGTTAGAAAGATGGAGGTCGACCTGACATTGGATGTGAGGCAGAAGTTGAGGAAGATTAAGAAGGTCGAAACGTTGAGGGGAGTGGCAAAATCGCCGATGCCGGATGTTGATGTGGCAAAAATAGGTGTTCCCGGAACTGATTTCAGGGAGATAAGGGACTACGTCCCCGGAGATCCTATGAAGTTCGTCAACTGGAAAGCCACCGCGAGGAGAGGAAAGCTGATGGTAAACCAGTATGAGGTGGAAGGAAAGAAGGCTGTGTGGATTTTTTTGGACGCAAACTCTTACATGGCTTTCGGGAGGAGTGTAAGAAATTACCTAGAGTGTGGAATAGAAATAGCGAACGCTCTGGCTTATTACTTCATATCGAGGGGACACAAGGTCGGGCTATACGTTTTGGGACATGGGATCTGCCTGCATCCAGATGTGGGCAAGAGGCAGTTCAGGAGGATCGGGGAAGAGTTGATGAGATTGGAAATAGGGAATGAAACACTGGAGGAGGCTTTTGAGAAGTGTAAAAAGCTTTTGGCGATATACAAACCGCTCGTGATACTGATAACCCGTCCAGAATACTCGAATCCCAAGAGGTTTTCCTCCGAAATCATTAAGCTCGGTATTCCCATCCAGATTATAGCGTTGAGGGGCAAGATGGAAGGAGACGAATTCGCATTGAAGTTGTTCGAGATCATGAGGAAATCAGCTTTGAAGGGGTTGAGGAACGTAGTTGAGTGGGACATAGAGAGGCCTACAACCAAGCTGATCGCAAGGGTAGTGAGATGAAGGCGAAGATCATTAATCTGGCGTTAGCTGAGATTTCCGTTCTGATAGCAGTAAGTATCGCCGAAAAATCTCCTATGGCACTCTTAGTTCCTGTAAATTTGCTATACGCCATAGCCATCATACCGATCGCACTTTTGATTATGAACAGAAACCCGTTCGGATTTCCTACTTTTATCGTCCTCATGGCGTTGGCGACGGCGAAAGCTCTTGCGAACTCCGAAATATTCTACTCCTTGCTCGATGCTGTCTATTACTTGGGATTTAGAGGATTGGCTGAATACGTCGAATCTATGTTCTCCGCATACGAATCGAAACCGGATATAATTCCCCTGCTCTCAATAGTGGTGCTGTTCAGCATGGCCCAAATAATCTGGAATATCGAAAAGAAGCTTGAGAAATGGAATATAGAAATCGGATACTCTATAGCGGTCTTGGGAATAGTGGGAACGGCTATAATACTGTTCTATCCAATCGTTTTATCTATACACCCACACGGGTTTCCGCTACTCTTTGCGGGGTTGATAGGGGTGTCCGCCATTCTGATAGGAATTAGTTTGATCGTTCGAAATTAAGACAAATGTTAAATACGTTCTGATTATAATAATTCGTATGCCCAAAAGGCTCGTCATAAAGGACATCGAGAAGTGCGTCGGTTGCGGCTTGTGCATGTTCGCTTGCTCAAGAAGGCACGGAGAGATAGGAAACGACTACTCAGGTATTCTTCCCGTGAGCTTGAGCGGTTTCGAGAGAGGTGCGACGGTTATATTCTGCAGGGCTTGTATCGAACCTCCCTGCGCTCAGGTGTGTCCGACTAACGCTTTAACGCCCAAAGAGGGTGGTGGTGTCGTTTATAGAGAAGAACTTTGCATAGGATGTAAGAACTGCATAAACGCGTGCACAATAGGGGCGATATTTGAGAGGAGAAACGGAAAGCCAGCTTTGTGTGTTCACTGCGGGTATTGCGTGAATTACTGTCCGCACGGGGTTTTGGGTTACGAGGAGGTGGAAGCGTGAAGGTTCTTAAGATAGACCTTTCCAAATACAGATACGAGATTGAAGACAGGAGGGATCTATTCGAGGAGTGGATCGGCGGAACTGGCGTGGCCGTTCAGCTTCTCAAGGAGGAGATGGATCTAAATGCGGATCCTTTGAGCGAGGAGAACGTTATAGTTTTTGCCGTAGGCCCTTTCACCCCCGCCTACCCCTTAGCTTCGAAGACCGTGGCGATGTTCAAGAGCCCTCTAACGGGTAATTTGGGTGAGAGCCACGCCGGAGGTAGAACTGCGGTTGCGATAGCGAACGCCGGCTACGGGGCGATAGTGATAAAGGGGAAAAGCAAGAAGCCCGTTTACATCGTCGTCCATAACGACAAGGTCTACTTCAGAGATGCGAGGGTGATTTGGGGTATAGCCGACTCTTTGATAGTGGGAAGGATAATAGCGGAAAGGGAAAAGGGTAGGGGAATTAGGACCGTGATGAGGATTGGCGGAGGAGGATGCAACCTCGTCAGATACGCATGCGTTACGACGGAGACCTACAGGCACTTCGGAAGGCTCGGATTGGGAGCGGTTTTCGGAAGCAAGAACCTCATGGCCCTCGTAGTTATAGGGAGGGGAAGCAGAAAGGTTCCGGACAGGAGGAAGTATAAGGACGTATACGAGAAGATAATGAAGCTGGCTTTAGAATCGGGAGCGATGAAGAAGTATCATTTATTGGGAACGGCGGTGAACGTCCTTCCCCTCAACGAAATAAGATCTCTACCAACAAAAAACCTCAGATCGACGGTTTTCGAAAAAGCTGAGGAGATAAGCGGTGAGGCTTTGGCGGAGCACAACTTGGGAAGGAGAATTGCGTGTAGCCACTGCCCGATCGCATGCGTTCACATAGCGGCACTTAGAATTCCGTATGAAACCGAACCCTACTTCTACAAGACCATAATGATCTCCTACGATTACGAACTGATCTACGCTTTGGGTTCGATGCTCGGAATTGGAAGCAGAGAAGGTCTGCTTAGGTTAATTCACAAAGTTGAAATCTACGGGCTCGATGCGATGAGCACGGGCGTATGCTTGGCTTGGGCGACAGAAGCTTTGGAGAGGGGATTGATTTCCGAAAAGGAAACGCTCGTGAAGCTCAGCTTCGGCGACGTTGACGGCTATATGAAGGCCATAGATTATATAGTTAAACAGCCGAACGAGTTCTACAAAGTTCTCGCCCAGGGAGTTGAAAAAGCTTCGGACGTTTACGGTGGAAAGGAGTTTGCGTTGGCGTTCGGAAAGAACGAGATGCCCGGCTACCACGTAGGCCATGCAACACATATAGGCTATCTGATCGGTTTAAGACACAGCCATCTGGACAACGCCGGTTATTCGTTGGATCAGAAACTCAAGGAGATACCCCCGCCAAATGAGATCGTAGATAAACTTGTGAAAGAAGAGGAGTGGAGGCAGGTTCTTTCGAGCTTGGTGGTCTGCTTCTTTGCAAGAGGGGTTTACAAGCCCGAAATAGTTGCCGAGGCTTTCGACGCTTTGGGATACGAAACGAGCGAGGAGGAGCTCAAGCTTAAGGGTGAGAAGATATACAGAGAGAAGCTGAAGCTTAAGATCAAGATGGGTTTCGATCCGGATTCTTTGAGGTTGCCGAAGAGGATTTTCGAAACTGAATGCTTCCAAGGAAAGCTGAGCGAAGAATACATCAGGGAGGCTTTGAGGTATTGGAAGGAGAGATACGTTCTTCCCCTCGTTTGATTTTTTCCCTTTCTGAACTTCAGAGCAATTTCAGGATAGGTCGGAATCGAACTTTAACTCATGGAAGAGCTTAAGGATGTTCTGAAGAGGGTTTCAGGCAAGATCTTGGCTGTCGAAAAGATTTGCATAGCTATGAACTTTCAGATCTGGACGGTCATAATGGCGGGCTACTACGTTCTGATAGCACCTCTCGATAGAGTTCCGCTATGGCTCACAATCGCTTACTGGTCTTTCGGGGCGGTGGTATTCGCATACGCATCGAAATCTCTCTGGAGGAAGGTTTCGATGCTGATCTCCGAAGGAGGAAGTGGGAAGGTGAACTTCGGAATATTCCTATCTTGGGTTATCGCCGCCTTATTTGGCTGGTTTTTCGTTCCCTCCATGATAGGAGGATACTTTCTTCAGAGGTTGGCGGTAGGACTCCTCAGCTTCATCTCCACAGCCGTAATAGGGATGATTGCGACGATCTACTTTTGGGCAAAGAAGCTTGAGGTGGAAATGGTTCCCGCCTTTTTGATTCCCGCTTTGGCGATCCCATTGGTTTACCTTTCGAAGAATCCGATGGACTTCGCCGGAATGACGATCGTCCTCGGATACGGAACTATCGTTATCCTATACACCATCAGAGCCTTTAAGGTGGCCTGACATGCTGAAGGAGTTCGCTAAGAAGAGCGTTCTCGGAAATCCGATAAGGTTGGGTATCATGATCTACCTTTTAACCCGCGAGAAAGCATTTTTCAAGGAACTGCAGGACGTTTTGGCGGTGACTCCGGGTAACCTCGATTCCCACCTGAGAACCTTAGAGAGGGAGGGGTTCGTTAAAATTAAGAAAACTATAGCCGACAGACCGAGAACTATCGTTATCATAACAGAAAAAGGAGCGGAGGAGACAAAGAAATTTCTGAAAATTCTTAAAGAAATACTGAACGGTGTTTAGATTTCGATTATCTCGCCGATCTCCACGATCCTACAGTTTATGCCTTCCTTCTCAAGCCTCTCCCTCAAACCTTCCGCATTTTTCCTCTTTTCCGGCTTTTCCGGATTGTAATGAATCGGAATCACCAGTTCCGGCTTTAGCCTCTTCATTTCGGAGACGTATTCATCGTAAAAGTCGGGGAAGCATGCTGTAAACACTACCTTCGCTTTAACGTCCGGGAACTTCGCAGAATCTCCAGTATGAAGGACGCCGTTGTAGAAGTAGCTCACGGACTCCTTCGCCTTCCAGCACCAGCTTTCGAGCACCTTTATTCCTTCGATTTCCATCCCCGGCTTCGCCTCAATCCCTTCGAGTCCGAACTCTTCGAGCGTCGCCTTCGGAGCGACGAGCTTCCCGTATTCTATCTCCTTCAGCTTTTCCGGATCGACGTGATCCGAATGCTCGTGCGTGATGAGGACGAAGTCGAATTTTCCTTCGGGCTTCACCAAGAAGTTCGGATCTATCAGAACGTGTTTGTCCGCGAATATCTCTACGCAGGAGTTTCCGAGCCACCTGAGCCTCATATTCGTATTTACGCCGAATGGGATTTAACCGTTTCCAAAGCTCTCCTTGCGGATTCTTTATCGTATATGACGAGAGCTACCTCCTTAACCGATTTCGCAGACTTGGAAAACTCCTCGACGACTTCCAAGAACGTCCTAACGACATCTTCGAGCGGACATCCGTATATCCCAGCGCTTATCGCAGGAAATGCTATCGATTTCAGCTTAAGCTCTTCGGCCTTCTTAAGCGGAGCCGTCAAGGCCTTTCTGAGCTTTTCCTTGAAACCTTCGTTCCAAACGCCGTTGCATACTGGTCCGACCGTGTGGATAACGAACTTTATCCCGTGCCTCTCCAGAGCTAAAGCCGGAGTTACGACGACCTCTCCGTGCTCAATGTAATCCCTTCCCACCTGCTTCTTCATCTCCTCCTTGCTTAACCGTGTGTATTCCTCCGGCCTTCCTTCAGTTGCAGCCTTTGCAATTGCGAGCGCAACTCCTCCGCCGTGCTCCAAATACCTGTTAGCGGCGTTTACTATTGCATCTGCCGGATACTTCGTTATGTCTCCCTTAACGAGCTTGAAAATAACGTCACCAAACTTTATTTCCATACAAAGCCGTATTTTGGAGGAGATATTATGATTACGAAATCCTTAACTTACACTCATCGAAAGGTAGACCGATGCAACTGAAGCTTACGGACTTCATGAACCTATACGAGGTAAGGAATGAAGAAGAAAACAGACGTTGCAAGCTCCTTCTGGAGGAGATAAAGGGCTATCATGCTTCTCTACTCAAAGAACTGAATAAAGCTTACGAGATAGCCAGAAGGGCAAGAGCTAAAGGCTTGGATCCCTCAACCGAGGTGGAGATCCCGATTGCAAGAAACATGGCTGAAAGGGTTGAGCAGCTGATGAAGATCGACGGATTGGCGAGGAGGATAATGGAACTTGAGAAGGAGGGATTGAGCAGAGAGGAGATCTGCTTTAAAATAGCGGAGGAGATAGTCAAAGGTAAGTTCGGCGACTTCGATAGGCTTACGGCGATAGACAAGGCTATAAGGACGGCCGTAGCGATTTTGACGGAAGGAGTAGTCGCCGCACCAATCGAGGGGATAGCAAAGGTTAAGATAGATAGGAACCACGACGGATCGGAATTCCTCAAGATCTACTACGCCGGCCCTATAAGGAGTGCTGGCGGAACCGCTCAAGTTATATCCGTGCTTGTTGGAGATTACGTCAGGAGGTTGCTCGGACTCAACAGATACATCCCCACCGAAGACGAAATTCTGAGGTATTGCGAGGAGATTCCGCTTTACAAGAAGGTCGCAAACCTGCAGTATTTGCCGAGTGATGCGGAGATAAGGCTGATAGTTTCGAACTGTCCCGTCTGCATAGACGGTGAGCCTACTGAGGACGTAGAGGTTTCCGGCCACAGAGATCTGCCGAGGGTTGAGACGAACAGGGTTAGAGGTGGAATGTGCCTCGTTATTGCTGAAGGAATAGCCCTAAAGGCTCCGAAGCTTAAGAAGATGGTCGATAAGCTCGGAATCGACGGCTGGGAGTGGCTCGACAAGCTGATAAACAAGGAGTTCGAGGAAAAGAGCGAAGAAGTCGAGAAGTTTACGAGCGGTCTTTACGAGGCTAAGGAGGAGAATGAAGAAAAAGAGGAAGAATTAGAGATAGCCGAAAAGTTGGACAAGGAGAAGGATGAGGAGTTGGAGGCTCAGATAAAGCCGAAGGACAAGTATCTTTCGGACATCGTTGCGGGAAGACCCGTTTTAAGCCATCCATCCCGAAAGGGAGGTTTCAGGCTTCGCTACGGAAGGGCGAGGAACTCCGGATTCGCCACGGTTGGCATAAACCCGGCGACGATGATAATAGCGGACGGTTTCATAGCGATAGGAACTCAGCTTAAGGTGGAGAGACCGGGTAAGGCCGGAGGGGTCGTGCCGGTTACGAGCATAGAGGGGGCGACTGTAAGGCTCAAAAACGGTGATGTCGTCAAAGTAAATACGGTTCAAGAGGCCTTGGCTTTGAAGGATCAGGTTGAGAAGATCCTCGACATGGGTGAGATTCTCATAAACTTCGGAGATTTCTTGGAGAACAACCACCCCCTTATGCCCTCAAGCTACGTCTACGAGTGGTGGATACAGGAGGTTAAGGGCAAGATTCCCGAGGGAGATTATAGGAGGATAGATGAAGATACCGCTTTGAAGCTCTGCGACGAATACGGAGTTCCCCTCCACCCGGATCACACATACCTGTGGCACGATATAAGCGTCGAAGATTACCTCTACCTCCGGAATTACATAGCGGAGCACGGTAAGGTAGAGGGAAGGGGTAAGCCGTGCTTGGTTCTCGATTACGATGAAAGGGCGAAGAAAATTCTGGAAGATTTGCTCGTGGAGCATAAGGTCAGAGATGGAAAGATCGTGCTTGACAGATGGAAGGTTCTGGTGAGATGTCTCGGTTTAACGAACGAGCTTAAACCCGTCAGAATTGATGTCGGCGATGAGAGAGATGTTTTGAAAATCGTGAGAAAACTTTCCGGCTTGGATGTCAGAGCGAAGGCTCCCACCCGCATAGGAGCGAGGATGGGAAGGCCGGAAAAGTCGAAGGAGAGGAGGATGAGCCCTCCACCGCACATCCTCTTCCCGTTGGGTTTGGCCGGGGGAAATCAGAGAAACATAAAGGCTGCGATAAATTACACCAAATCGTATAACTCCGCCAAGGGTGAGATAGAGGTTGAAATCGCTTTGAGGAGGTGCAAGGAGTGCGGAAGGGAGACGTTCTGGCTTAAGTGCGACTGCGGTGGATTGACGGAGCAACTCTACTACTGCCCAAGATGTAAGATTAAAATTAGTAGTGAGATCTGTCCGAGGTGCAAGGAAGAAGCCAAGGGATACGTAAAGAGGAAGATAAACATAAGGGAGCTTTACGAAAAAGCGTTGAAGAATTTGAACGAGTGGGACAGCTTCGAAACGATAAAGGGCGTAATCGGTCTTACTTCCAAGCTTAAGATGCCGGAAAGGCTTGAGAAGGGTATTCTTAGAGCTAAGCACGGGGTATTCGTGTTTAAAGATGGAACGATCCGATTCGACATGACCGATTTACCGATCACGCACTTCAGGCCGAAGGAGATAAACGTCAGCGTTGAAAAGCTTAGGGAACTCGGCTACAAATACGACTGGCAGGGGAATGAGTTGAAGAGCGAGGATCAGATAGTGGAGCTTAAGCCTCAGGATGTGATACTTTCCAAGGACTGTGCCGAGTATTTGGTGAAGGTTGCGAAGTTCATAGACGATTTGTTAGTCAAGTTCTACGGCTTGGAGCCGTTCTACAACGTTGAAAAGCCGGAAGATCTGATAGGTCATTTGGTAATAGGCTTGGCACCTCATACCTCAGCCGGAGTTTTGGGAAGGATAATCGGCTTTACGGACGTCTTAGCCGGTTACGCTCACCCGTATTTCCATGCAGCGAAGAGGAGAAACTGTTTCACGGAAGATACGGAAATTTTGGTGAACATCGACGGAGAGGTTAGAAGGATTACGATGAAAGATCTCTACGAGCTGTTTGAAAACGAGAGGTTTGAGAGGGGTGTTTGGGTCAGGGATAAGCCCAAGACGAACATAAAGGTATATTCATTCGATCCAGAGAGCGGAAAGGTCGTTCTAACCGATGTCGTTGACGTTATCAAAGCTCCATCGCCCGAACATCTAATCGAAATCGAACTCGAAGGCGGAAGGAGTTTTACCGTCACTCCAGACCACTGGGTTTTGGTGTACGATGGAAAGCTCGTCAGGAAGAGGGCGTTCGAAGTTAAAGAGGGAGATCTAATGCTTTCTCCAGCGATCGATTTCGAGGAATGCGACGTTGAAGAGATAGATCTGCTTAAGGAGTTTGCAAAGCTTGAGGATCTGCATGACGTCGTGATGATCAGAGGTTTGAAAGGATTCTTAGAGAGAACTTTGAGTGAAGATGAAAGAAAGAGATACTACGATGAGCTGAGATACGATTCGATATCACTGAAAGATCTGCTCAAAATCTTGAATGTAAAGGGTTTAACGCTTGAAGACGTCCCGAAAGACGTTCATCTCGCCGTTAAGAGGGATAGAGTGCGGGTGAGAAGGTTCGTGAAGGTAGAACCTCTCTTAAAGCTCATCGGTTACTACTTAGCTGAAGGTTACGCGAGATGCAGTAGGAACTGCTATCAGATAGTTTTCTCAACTTTAGATAAAGATGTAAAGAGGGAAATCGTAGAATCTGTCAGAGAGGCTTTTGGAGATGGGGTTAAGGTTAACGAAAGGGAGTGGAAGCTCACAATTAGCTCAAGGATAATATATCTACTGTTCACAAGGATCTTGAAGACTGGAAGCAACGCCCACGATAAGAGATTACCGAGTTTCGTGTTTAAACTTCCAAAGGAGAAGGCGAAAATTCTGCTGAGCGCGTACTTCACCGGCGATGGCTCGGCTTTGAAAACAAAGCCGAGAGTGAGTGTATACAGCGTTAATCTATCCTTACTTAGAGACGTTGAGCTTTTACTCATGAAATTTGGAATTAAAGGTTACTTCACGGTAGACAGGAACGCAAACAGAGGAAACAGCATAGCTCTAAGATATTACAAGCGTAGAGGTATGAACGCACCGGTGTCAACGGTTTATGCATTCAACATCGCCGGAGAATATTACGACGCATTCTTCAACGAGATAGGCTTCAACATCGAGAGAAAGCAAAGTATTTACGACCTACACAGAGATAGAATTCGCAAAAAAGACTTGAGGAAGACGGAATTCGGATGGTTGCTCAGGGTTAAGGGGGTCAGATACGTTAAAGCTTCCAAGCCCTTCGTTTACTGTTTGAACGCTCGACGTTACCACAACGTCATAATAAACGACTACATATTGTCAGCCCAATGTGACGGCGACGAAGACAGCGTTATGCTCCTTTTGGACGGTTTACTGAACTTCTCCCGATACTTCCTGCCGGATAAGAGAGGTGGGCAGATGGATGCCCCGCTCGTTTTGACCGCGATAATAGATCCGAAGGAGGTCGACAGCGAAGTCCACAACATGGACATAGTCGAAAGATATCCGCTCGATTTCTATAAGGCTACTCTGCGTTACGCTGATCCGAAGGAGCTTGTCGGGATAATCGAGAGGGTCGAGGATAGGCTCGAAAGCGAGCTAAGGTATTGCTGTCTAAGCTTCACGCACGACACCGAAAGCATAGCCTTGGGAGTTAAGGAGAGCAAATACAAATCCCTCGAAACGATGAAGGACAAGCTGATGGCTCAGATGAGCTTGGCGGAGAAGATAGTGGCGGTGGATGAGCACGATGTGGCTGAGAGGGTTCTGACGTGCCACTTCCTGCCGGACATAATCGGAAATCTCAGAGCATTCACGAGGCAGGAGTTCAGATGCGTGAACTGCAACGCGAAATACAGGAGGTTACCCTTGTCCGGCAAATGCCTTAAATGTGGTGGGAAACTGACGCTGACTGTTCACAACAGCTCGATAACGAAGTATCTGGATCTGTCGAAGTTCCTATGCGAGAAATACGAGATATCGAACTACACCAAGCAGAGGTTAATGCTGATAGATCTCGAAATTAGATCGCTCTTCGAGAGCGATACGAGGAAGCAGATAAGGATAAGCGACTTCTTCGGCTGATCGCAACAGTTTTTATTCCTACGGTGGATCGAATGGAGATGATGAATACGACCTGCTCTGAGGTTTCCGATGAAGACATGCACCACCACTGACAGAAAATTTTTTACATCTAAATTCTCTTGATCGAATCGATGTTCGGATTGCTCGCATTCGGACTATCTTCTTTCCTAACGCTGATGATTTTCGGAAAAGGAGGAGGTTTTCGCGTTGGTAGATGGGATGTCGTGAAGTGGGCCTTCTACGGGTATCTCGTTCCGGTGTGGATAATCATGTCCTACGTTTTTGAAAACCTCTCGTTCACGACAGCAGTCATAGCTTCCGTCTTCGCCGGATTTCTTCTTTCCCTTCTTGCGATTAAGAGGTTGCCCGTTTTTCCAATAGTTCTGGCCTTCACCGCATTAGCTTACGCGATTCTCAGCGTCGTTTACGTCCCGCCCAATCCGGAAAACTGGAGGATGTGGTCGACGTTTGGAAAGTTCAAACCTTCCGACGTATTTACGAACGCGGCATACGTAGCACCTCCTTGGATTATCGGCCTTTCGATTTCGAGATACAAACCGAAATTGGCTTTCGTAATTCCCGTATTGGTCTTCGCTTGGACTTTCTTTATGTTCTTCTCATCCCTTATAAGTCCGATTTTATACCTGACGATCTCATACGTTTCGGTTTTGATTGTAATTTTGGCACTACAAAGGGTGGTCGAAAATGAGGGTGTATCGGGTTAAGCTCGGATATCAGTCCGATTCCTCTGGAGGATTCGGGTTCGGAATGATGATGCTGTTTTATCCCATAATAGCGTCGATTATAGCGACTGGATGCATTTACGCGGCGTATCTTAAGGGTGTTTTCGATGAGGAGGATGAAGATAAGGCCTGAATTCTTCGGCGGGATTATTTTCGATCCTATTCATAGAATAACGGCTTACGTCGATAAGGATTTCATGAGAAGATTGGGTTACGAGGAATTTCCAGGTCTGGATCATCTAACCGCCCCGGAGGTCGTTCACGTGGAAGTTACGACGAAATGCAACCTCGAATGCAGACACTGTTACACGACGCCGAGGGAGGAGTTGAGCTTGAAGCAGTTCGAAGAGCTTATAGATCTGCTTGCAGAAATAGAAGTATTCCAAATAGCCTTCGGCGGAGGAGAGCCTTTTTGCAGGGAAGACTTTCTGGAAATAGCGAGATACGCATACGACTGCGGGATAGTTCCGAACGTGACGACGAACGGGGTTGCGATAAGAACGGACAGGCTCGACATATTCGGGCAGATAAACGTATCGCTCGACGGGGCGGACAGGGAAACGTATCTTAGGGTTAGAGGCTGTGATACGTTTCATGAAGCTCTGAATGCGATAAAAACGCTTGCTGGAAGCTACGATGTCGGAATAAACGTAGTAGTTACGAGGCACAACTTCGATAAGCTACACGAGATAATGAAACTCGCTGAGGGGTTGGGAGTTACCGAAGTAATGCTGATAAGGTTAAAGCCCGTAGGCAGATGCAGAAACGTTTACGATGATCTGAAGCTGACGAAAGAACAGCTTAGCAGATTCGACGAAACTGTCAGATCCCTTTTGAGCTACGAAGTTCCGCTGAAAATAGATTGTGCGTTCATGCCCTTTCTAACACCGGACGAAAACGTTCTCATCGGAATGCAGGGTTGCGACTGCGGAATTTCGAGCTTGGCCGTTAAGTCCGATGGAACTGTAACTCCATGCAGCTTTCTAAATCAAAAGCTGGGTTTCTGGTGGGAGATAAAAAGAATTTGGCACGAAATGAAAGAATACCGTGACGTAAATCCGTGTCCCGATTGTTCCAAAGCTCCCGTATGCAGAGGAGGATGCAGGGTTTTCTGGACGAACGGAATGGACTCCGAGTGTCTCAAAAGTATTTCTCCGCTCTCTCGAGAGCTTTAGCGACTAAGAGCGAACAGTTCTTCACGTCTTCGAGATCTACCACTTCTACGGGACTGTGGATGTACCTCGCCGGAACGCTTAATACTCCCGTGGGAATTCCCGCCTTCGTTAGGTGTATGGCCGTAGCATCCGTTGTTCCACCCTCAGCAACCTCAAGCTGGTAAGGGATTCCGTGCTTCTCTGCGGTTTCTCTCAACCACTTGAGAACGTTCTTCGATGCTATAAGACCCCTACCGCCCGCATCGACTACGGTTATCGCCGGTCCTTTCCCGAGCTTTATGTCCATGTGTGCAGATTCCGCTCCAGGGAAGTCGGTCGCGACGCATACATCCACCGCAATAGCAACATCCGGTTCTATCGCGAAAGCGGAAACCCTTGCACCCTTAAGCCCAACCTCCTCCTGAACGGTTCCTACTGCATAGATCGTGGCGTCGCTCTTAGTTTCCTTCAAAGCCTTAATCATCACCGCAATCCCAACCCTGTCGTCCAAGGCTTTTCCCGTCACCTTGCCCCCTCCCAAATCGACGAGCTCTCTGTCTATTGTTATCGGAGTTCCCACCTCTATTCCCATCTCCAATACCTCCTTCCTACTCCCCGCTCCGACGTCTATGAACATGTCCTTGAATTCGATCGCCTTCTTTCTCTCATCGTTCTTCATCAGATGCGGGGGCTTGCATCCTATGACTCCGTAAACCTTTCCCCTACTCCCGTGCAGTATCACCCTCTGACCCAAGGCGATCTGACTGAACCATCCGCCGATTGGTGTAAAACGGATGTATCCCTTTTCGTCGATGAACTTCACCATGAAACCTATCTCATCCATATGTGCCGCTATCATTTCCTTGAACTCACTACCATTCCTAATACATATCACGTTGCCGAGCTTGTCCACCTTTATCTCGTCCACGTAATCTTCGAGCTCAGCTTTGATTATCTCCCTGATGTCGTCCTCGTAACCGCTTATACCGTGCGCGTCGCTCAACTTCTTTAAAAGAGATTTGATCTCCTCCATGTTCTCCGATCTGCGTGGAGTAAGAAATAAGTTGCGTTCATCATACGTGTTCCATGCACAGGGAAGGACACGTAGGCTTCTCTCTGATAGTTTTGGCAATTATAATGCATATCTTCCATTGCTGGGATTTAAAAACGGCCACAATAGCTTTGGGATTCTCGACCTTTCCCGATATAGATTTGAAGATGGGAATAGCACACAGAAAGTGGACTCACAGCATAGCTTTCGCGGTATTAGTTGGTTTGGTTTTCGGATACGTAACGAAACTGTTTGGATTGGGGTTTGAAAGTGGATTCTGGGGAGCCTTCGGTGGAACTGTTCTCCACATAGCTGGAGACCTCTTAACGTATCAACCGTTTGCGCTCCTCTATCCTATCTCGAAGAAGAAAATGGCATTGGGTTTGTTCAGATCGGACAACGTTTTAGCGAACAAATTCATGCTTATATGCGGATGTATCGTCTTCATTTACTTATACGCCAAAGATTTCGGAATCCTTTTAACCTTTCCGAGAAACCCGTTTCGATGAGAAAGGCTCTACTGATAGCATTGGCCATGCTAATGATATGCTGTTCAGGAGTGGAGAAGAACGGAACTGTTCCTAATGTAAAGGTATCGGAGATGCCCTACCTCAAGCAAGTAGTTATAATGAACGTGGGAGGAGACTACAAAGCTGTCCTTTTCTTCGAGTTCCCGAATCCTTGCCACAAGATAAGGCTCAAAGAGGTCAGCTTTCAGGGAAAAGATGTAACGATAAGCCTCGAATACACTCCTCCAAAGCCCGGAACATACTGTATTCAAGTCCTGAAGAGAGAAAACATAACCGTCGACTTGGGGAGGCTTGCTGAAGGTGAATACACGGTTTTCGTAAAGGTAAACGGTTCGGTCGTTAAAGTCTTGAAATTCCGAGTATGATGACGGCCAGTAGCTCGACCGCTATCACGTAAATCCAAACGAGCGATAGGGAGATACCATATAAATATCCCACGACCGAGCTTCCGAAGAAGAAACCCAACCCGTATGCCAAGTTCAGCAGTCCGTATGCGGTTCCCCTCTTTCCCACCCCGCTCAAGTCAGCTACTGCGGATCTCATTACAGTTTCGTGAGTGGCGACGACCATACCCAGCAATACCACAGCAAAAGGACACGTGAATGAAAAAGGTATTAAAGCGGTAATCGCCGGAATTGCGAGGAGAACTTTAAGCCCCATTCTGTCGTAAGCTCTTCCCACTATTAAAGCGAACACGGCATCGACGCCCATAGCAAGAGCGTATAAAACTGGAATCAAATTGTCTCCAATTCCCGAAACCTTGAAATGGTAGGAAAGAATTTGAAAGTTTACGAATCCGGCAACACTGAGGAAGACGAAGACCAAATAAGTCCAGAAAGTTCTGTCGATTTTCGAATCGATTTTGTCCTCGAACTTTTCTGGATGCGGAACTCTAACGTATGCGTAGGCCAAAATTGCAAGCAGGATAATTACGGGAAATACCAATACTGAAAATCCAAACCTATAGCCCAACCCAAAATACAAAGCGAGGAACATGACGAAGGGTCCTAAAAACGCTCCGATCTGATCCAAAGCTTCGTGGATTCCGAATCCCTTTCCCCTACCTACTTTTTTGGTTGCAAAAGATAGAATCGTATCCCTCGCTGGAGATCTTATTCCCTTGCCAAGTCTCTCCAGAACTACAAGGAGGGCGGCTATCCTCCAATCGTATGCGAGAGCTAATAGAGGAATCGTCAGTATCAAGCTGTAACCTATGAATGTGGCGAGCCAATATCTGCCACTCCTGTCCACGAGATATCCAGAAATCAGCCTTAGTCCGTATCCGGCGAACTCCGCAAGGCCGATGATAAAACCCAAAACGAACGCACTCGCCCCTAAGGTTGCAAAAAACGGACCCAAAACACTTCTCGCACCTTCGTATGCCATGTCCCCCAACAAGCTCACGATACCCATCAGAAGTATGAACCTAAGGGGTTTCACAAAACGGGAAGGCGTAATCGATTAAAAATTCTTCGCGAATTCGGTTGGGATGAGGGTCGTTATAACGACACCATACTTTCCACCCCACATTGGGGGGGTTGAGATTCACGTTTACGAACTCGCGAAATGGTTGATGAAAAGGGGATTTGAGGTTAGAGTCGTAACTTCTTCCGGCGAAGGAGATTTCGTCGTGACAGTTCCTTCTTTACCCATACCATACTCCCCCATCCCCCTTAGATTTCCTGACGTTCGTGGAGACATCTACCATTCCCACATACCTTCTCCATTCTTCGCGAACGAAATAGCCAAAAGAATTCTTAGACCTCACGTCGTGACATATCACAACGATGTGGTCGTTCCGGAAAAAGTGAACGGGTTCAGGATCCCCGCCAAAATCGGAGCAAAGATTGAAGAGATAAACGAAAGAGTTACGATTCCGATTTTGAATTCTGCGGACGTAATAATAGCCACCACAAAAGACTACGCAAGAACTTCTCCGATTTTAAGAGAGTTCGATGTTGAGATAGTCCCTAATGCGATAAACGTCAGCAAATACGAATTTTGCATGGAAAAGGATGATTACGTCGTATATGTCGGAAGGTTGGTGGAATACAAGGGTTTGCCGATTTTACTTGAAGCTATGAAGATCGTCCAAAACGAACACCCGCTGAAACTCGTCGTCGTTGGAGATGGGGAAGATAGGAGAAGATTCGAATTTTTGGCGAGGAAATTGAACGTAGACGTTGAATTCAAAGGAAGATTACCCGAAAAGGAGAAGATAGATGCGATAAAGCGGGCAAAGGTTTTAGTCCTTCCCTCCCAATCGAGGCTTGAAGCTTTCGGGATAGTTCTCCTTGAAGCGATGGCTTGCGGAACGCCCGTAATCGCATCAAACATAGCTGGAGTTAGAGTCGTTGCGAGAGAAGGGGGTTTGGTGTTCTACGATGTTGAAGATTTGGCAGAGAAGATCTTGAAAATTGCTACGAACGAATCGATCTCGATCGCTCTGGGAAGGAGAGGAAGAAAAGCTGTAGAGGAAAAATACGATTGGAGATCGGTAATCGATAGGATATCTGACATTTACGCCAAAAGTTTATAAAGGATTACTAATTAAAATTAAAAGGGGGAGCGGCGGTGGGCGGCTTCCCGTGAGGAGGAAAGTCCCCCCACCGTCAAAAGGCGGACCCCCGCAAGGGGGTGCCCCGAGAGGGGTGGCAACGGCACAGAAACGACACCCGCTTGGGGAAACGCGATGATTCCGAAAGGATGAGGTCACCCAAGCGGGATGAAACGTGCCGACCCCGCCGGTGCAAGGCCGTCCGGCCGCTTAGACCGATGCCGCCTGAAAACAGAAGGGGGCTTACTACCGCCACTCCCCCCTGTAAACGAACTTGGTCTTGTCGTCCAAAACTACATATTCCTCAACGCCATCTTCCGCACGCTTGATGATCGGCCTGTCCAAGTGCTCCGAAATCTTCTTAAGATCGTTCTTGTCGTTCAATATGACTAAATCCGAAGCTATACGTCTGCATTCTATAAACTGCTTTTTCCTCTTGGGCTTGTTCAGCTTTGCCGAATACACGGACATCGGAAGGGTTATCGCCAAAGGTATCGCAAACAGAATTCTCGCAACGGCCACATCTACTCCGGCAAGTCTGTTCGGCTCCACGCTCTCAGAATATATCGGCTTTCTTACGACTTTTTCTACGTTGTTGAAGAATATAACCCCAACGGGACTGTTTACCAAATCTATCCTATGCTCGAATCCGCCCACCTTCGCAACGAAGAACGTTTTGGCATCTATCCTTCTAACTCCCAATTCGGAAATTATCTTCGATCTTCTTTCGTTCAAATTCCCCACATCGAGGACGAAACGTTCCGAAAAGCTTCCGTTGCTTAAGTTTCCGGATCTTTCGAATAATCTTTCCTCCCACAGCGTGTATTTCTTATTGCCGACCGTAGTTTCGTATTTTACGTATCCCGCGAAGGTGTATCCCAGAGATTCGTTTCCATTTGTTCTGTAATCGTATTCGAGCACGAAAGCCTTTACGAGCTTTGAGGGATACATTTTCATAGTTGCGTTTTCACCGTATAGGCTGTTGTTTTCCATTAAGGCCCAGTGGCTCAGCTTACCCCTCTCGATGTTGTATCCAAGTATCTTGCTCGTCGTCTTCTCAGTCGGCATGTTCCATGCTACTGCGGTTAGAGCTCCGAAAACTACTACACACGCCAGCAGAAATCCAAAAACTCGCTTATCTCCTACAATTTCTTTCATTACAACACCCTCCTACAACTACGATGAGGGATTTGGTTATCTTGGCACTGCCATCGCTCCACCGGGCTTCCACGACGACGGGAACAATGTAGGTTCCGTTGGGGATGTTTCCAACCCATCCCGTTACGTCGTGCCAGCAACCCGGTTGGACATAAAAATCTCCGCTCAAATCGAACGAAGGATCCGAACTTTTTACCGTAACCTCAACCACATCCGTAATTCCGTTTCCAACTTCGAAGGCTTTGAAGCTCGAATTCTTGCGGACGTGGATGTGATCGCAACACCTTATGGATATGTATCCCTCATCGTAATTCACAACCGCAACTTTCACCGCCCTTTCCGCTGAGTAATATGTTGCGGTTCCGAAGACCATTCCCAACAACAGTAATGCAACGAGTTGTTTCATACGAACCTCCTCCTAATTCTCAACACCTCATCATCTCCGGTAAAGTGGTAGAGTATGAGAAGAATTATGCCCAATTCACCGCCGAAGGCCATAAGGGGTAAGTAAGGGCTAATTTCGCTCATGCGAACTATCAGGTTGGATGGAAGAAGGAGGGGATACGATCTGACCAACACCTTCTCGTAATACATCCTCGTGTCTCCCGGAACGTTAACGTGAACATCGACGCTACCTTTTTCCCTCCCCATTAGAATTAGAATGTGTCTGTCCAAGCTTATCCTATCTCCAACTGGCTTAAGAGTCACTACCGCCGGAAGTAACGCTCTATTCTTTACGGTTAGGTTTCTGCTGAACTCCGAATTCGGCAGATACCACCCCTCCCTCTGACCTCCAGCGAGTGTGGAGATGTAGCCAAAACCAACCACATACCAACTTGCCACGATGGAGAACAGAACTACCGCTATCGTGAATGACGCCACAACCGCATACAGCGTCTTGTATCTCACCCTGATGAATCTGCCCTTTCTTCTCTTCTTCTTATCCTTAGTCATTAGAATCGAACCGATTATGATCAGTAAAATTGCCAGATACGGGTTAGCTCCTATGTAATTTCCAACGCCGGGTATCTTCAACGGCTTTCCGTTTATAGTCAAAACGACGCCGGCTATATCCTCATACTTCACGGGCCTAACGTTTCCGCTCTGCTGATCGGTTGCTATGTTGTTATCACCCTTTGTTATGTATCCGTCTTCGGTTTTAGCGTATATCCTGTGGACCGTCCAGTGCCCGTTCATCTTGAAGACGATTATATCCCCTACATCTCCCTTGGAGAGGGGATTTATGAAGAAAATATCGCCCTTGTTCAAGGTGGGACTCATGCTGTCGGATAGGACGTAAGACATAAACAAGGGCCTATCTAAAACGAATCCAGCCACGGATATTACTACGAAACCCAGAAAAAGAAAGGTCAAAACGTCTTTCATCGATTATCCCTCATAAAATTAATATTGGAGGGCCTACTCAATCGAGCAGGCACCCCTCCAAGCCTGTATATCTATGTTTATCTGATGCATTCCTATATCTTGGCAAGTGTTGTCGAATATGAATCCGACCTTAACAGGATTTCCGTGCTCTACGGTGAACTGTATCTGTGTACCCGGATTCGCTATCGTTGCGGTTCCGTTGTTGAGGTATTCTCCGGCAAATACCTTAACCCCACTATTCTGAGGAACCGATATCTGCACGCATATTGGGAAGTTAGTCTGATTGTTCTCCCACAGCTCGTTACTAACCTCGAACATCTCCTCAAATACGTATGTAGTGTTGTGGCTCATTCCATCTCCGTAACCGGGATAGTTAGGGTTGTTCGGGCTGATTTCTATCAGAAGTTTGCCGTTACTCATATACGCGTAGGGTTGGAGCGGTTTAAGGTCTATGAATTCCGCATCGTCCGTCGTTATGTTTATCTTGACGCTTCTATCCGCATCGTAATATCTGAAATTTGCACCCGCACCAATCGTCAACGCCAGTCCGACTATTAGCAACATAACTCCTACTATCTTTTTCATTTACATCACCTCGGCAAACAAACGTCGAGCTCAGCAGGCTGTGTTCCCAGCCTGTAGGCCTTTATGGTCATCTTCACGTTCCAGATGTCTCCCGGGCTGTCTCCGTCCGCACTAAGGTCTACGCCAATTTTCTTCTCGCTACCCGGAGTCAGCACGAAGCAGACATCTTTCTTCGCAGTATCGCTCGAAGTTGCAAGAGTTCCGTCATCCACCGAGTAGACTCCTCCATCCCTGCTGTAGAACTCGACGTTCGCTGAGCTCGAGGTTATTCTAACCACTATGGTCACATTCTCCCATAGGTCGTTGCTAACCTTGAACACTTCGTCGAAGTTGTACTCGCTCGATGGACTTATTCCGTCTCCGTATCCCGGATAGTTGGGATTGCTCGGGGAGAAGTCCAATACGAGCTCTCCGTTTTCGGATATGTATGCGTATGGCTGAATCGGCGTTAGATCGATCAATTCCGCATCGTCCGTCGTTATCTTCCAATGCACGCTTCTGCTTGCGTTGTAGTCGCTAAAGGTGGCTCCAACCCCAATTAAAAGGCTCAACGCCACCAGTGCTCCCAATATTCCCATTTTCAACTCAAACACCTCTCGACATCGATTAGTATGTTAAAACCAATAAATATAATTTAGGAAGATAAAATTAGAAACTAATTTCAGGACTTGAACTCCTTAACAAAAATTACTCAAAAATTAAACTCTATAAAAAATCTCTAAAATTTTACAACATCGCAAATTCTCTTAATTGCTCGAGTATGGATTTACCTTTCTCTGTTATCTTATAGACGTTCCTTCCGTTTACGGACAAAACTTCAACGAACTCCTTTTCTATTAAATAATTTATATAATTTCTTGCCATTTTAAAATTTATGTTCGCTTTGTATACTATTTTCGTAATGTTGGCCTCCTCAACGACTATTTCCAAGATAGCTACTATTATCTCGTGCCGTGACCTTCTACTACTTTCCATAATAACATTAGGTCTATCCTAACTCTATTTAAATTTAACCATGATTATTGTATAATTTCAATAATAATTATAATAATTACAATCGCACATACTACGGCCGAAGCTTTAAGTTCAGAATTATTCAAAAGATTTTCATGCGAGTAGAAAAGGTGTTCATGGGAATCACTCTCATATTCATGGGCTTAGCCCTGCTGATGATCTCTTCGGCAATGCATTCCGCGAACGTTCAATACGGAGGCGTGGTAATAATAGGGCCGTTCCCGATAGTCTTCGGCTCGTCGTTGGATATGGCGGTCTTCGGGATTTTTTTGGCGGTTTTCATGATTCTGATGATGCTGATGTTTCTGAGGTGGTAACATGTTGCTCGAAATAATCGCGATAGCTCTGATAGTCTTCGGAGTATTCTTGGTTTTAAGGGGCTTGACCGAATCTTATGAGGAGGATATTTTCAAAGAACCAGAATTCGAAGATTTCCTCGAAGAGGAGCACAATGAACGCGAAAGGAGGAAAAAGAAGACCGAGGTGAAGGCGGGCGGTGTCGTTTTGATAGGGCCAATTCCCATAGTCTTCGGAGAGTCTAGATTTGCTGTCTATGCCCTACTCCTGACGATAATATTGATGCTGATGGTTATATTTTTGATGTTCGCACCCTACTGGAGGTGATCGTATGATAGAGAAGAAGATAGTTTACTTCGAAAGGCCGGGAAAGCAGAACACCGAAGCAACTCTCAAACTCGCAATCGAGAGATGCGAGGAGCTCGGTATTAGGTATCTCGTCGTAGCATCTTCAACCGGAGAGACTGCCAAAAAAGCTCTGAAGATGATCGAAGGCAAGGATATAAGGCTCGTCGTAGTCACGGATCACACCGGATTCGAAGGGGAAGGTGTGAACACCATGGATCCCAAGACGGAGGAGTTTTTACGTGAGAACGGAGTTACGATAGTCAGGCAGTCCCACGTTCTCTCCGGCTTGGAAAGGAGTTTTACTAAAAAATTCGGAGGACTTTCGAGGACGGAGGCGGTTGCCGAAGCTTTGAGAGCTCTTTTCGGGCACGGGTTGAAGGTGTGCGTTGAAATTACCATAATGGCAGCCGACAGCGGAGCGATTTCGATAGAAGAAGTTGTAAGCGTTGCTGGAAGGGAAAGCGGAGCGGATACCGCAGTAGTGATAAGGCCGGCACACACGAACAGCTTCTTCAACATGCAGATAAAGGAAATAATATGCATGCCGAGGGAGAAAAGATGACCCATAAGAGCAGGGTAAATGCGAAGATTATGCAGTTTAAAGCGCCGATCATATCGCCGTTAACTCCTCCAAAAGTTCTAATAACGTAAAATCTGTATGCGAAGCATAGAAATACCACCGCGAGGTTCACAAAAATCGCACCGAAAGTAAGAGAGACGAACGTTACGAGGATTGCCCCTACGATTAAATCCCTCCTTCTCGCGAATTCCATCATGTATGATGCCATTCCGTCCCAAATGGGCTTTGTAGTCGTTAAAAGAAAAAGCATACCGAATTTCGCCATCATCTGGGAGTCTATTAAGGCGACAATGTTGTCGATTAGCTCGAACTCCTTCGTAAGAATGGCTATGTATAGAGCGACGGCCAAAACACCACCCACACCTAAATTCAGATCTTTTAAAGCCTTGAGCTTTCTATCCTTCGTTGCGAAAAAGGCGTCGCCGAAATCCGCGAGACCGTCAACGTGATTTACGCCCTCTATCGCCAAATAAACGAGGACTCCCAAAAACGGAAGATCTAAATCTTTCAAGATCAGTAGGGGAATCCCAATCAGAAAACCTATCACAGCTCCGACAAGAGGTAGAACCCAGAGGTTCCTTCTAAGCGATTCGAAACTCCTTTCATCCCTGCCTACTGGAATCGTGGTGAAGAATCCTAATGCTCCGAGAAGGAATCTCATATTACTCCTTCCAATTTCAGCAGTTCCCTCTTTATCTCCACACCCGAACTGAATCCCCCCAAACTTCCTTTGGCCACCACACGGTGGCACGGAATTATTACCGGTGCCGGATTTTTCTTCAAAGCCTGCCCAACCGCCCTCGGAGAAGTTTTTAGCCTTTCGGCGATCTCCTTGTAAGTGACGGTAGTTCCGTATGGGATACCCCTAACTTCGTCCAAAACGACTTTAACGAAATTCGAGAGTTCCGAAAGTCCGACATCGTAACTTCCAAAATCTACCCTCTCTCCTCTGAAGTATCTCTCCAAATCCGACTTCAGAGATTTTGCCGTATGGGACTGAACGTTTTCGTAGAACGGGTTATCGCTGAAGGTAACTCTGACCACGATTTCGTCCTTCAAAACTACGTTCACGAACTTTATCCACCTGACGCTTACGACTTCAAGCATCTCTACCGGCAATCTCCTTTATCCTTTCAATTCCGCCTATCTGCTTTATCACTTCCGCAACGCTCTTGGGGACGAGATTCTCCCAACTCTCCCCCTTCAGCATCCTCCTCCTGATTTCGGTTCCCTGATACTCGTTTCTGTTGTACATCTCCGTAGTTCTAACCTCGAATCCCGCCTCCTTGAACAGCCTTATGACGAGGGGGTTGTTCGAATAGACTACGTCGAAAGGGGGAACCATAGAGCAGACGTGGGAAACCCAAAGACTGTTTCTGTATATGTCCTCAAGTGGAATTATGTAAACTCTCTTTCTTAACTCGGTATCGATCTCGTCCAAAGCCTTGGCCACCATAAGCACCCTTTCTCCGGCCGTGAAGGGATTTTCGAGCGTGTGGCTTTCTTGAGCGCTTCCTATTCCGATTATAAGCTCGTCCACTTCGTAAACTATGTGCCTTATCACGTTGTGGTGTCCCAAGTGATAGGGCTGAAACCTGCCTATGAAGAACCCTCTAACCACGCGATCACCACCTCCTTCGATTCGATTATAGCCCTTTCATCCCTCACTTCGAGCGTGAGATAACCGTTATAGCTTTTGGGTATGACGTCCAAGTTTACGCATCCCCTTCCCAAAGCCAAGTGCATGTCCGAACTGCCGTCGTTGTCGTGGAGGTGGACGTTCACGACTCTGTCGAACCACTTCAAAAAAAGGTCGTGCCCTTCCCTGCAGTTGTAATGTCCTACATCGAACGTCAGCCTTAAATCCGTTTCCTCTAATAGAAACTCTATAGCGTTTTTTAGGCTTTCGTCGATGGATATGGTGTTCTCTAACGCCAAAATCTCGCTGTCGATTTTCTTGAGAAAGGAAAAGAGTTCTTCCGTAATTACCCTGTAGTTGTGCTTCGAATAGAGCTCCTTGGGAAAGACGAAGCCTCTCGCGGTTATGAATCCGGGATTCCAGCCTATGTGGAAGGTTACGACTTTCGCGTCGCATTTCTCGGCGTAGAGCAAAACCCTTCTGAGCTCTTCATAGCTCGCCCTACGCATGGTCTCGCTTATCGACAGAAAGTTCGTCGAAGTCGCGGGAGCGTGTAGAAGGACTTCGACGTCGTAGCACTCCTTTAGTTCCAACAGCTCCGCATGACTGAGATTCTCCATGCTGTATAGGGGATGATCCATTAGGATTTCGACGTGAGAAAAACCGTGATTTGAAGCGAACTCGAAAGCTTCCTTCGGTTTTTGGGCTACGTCCGGCTGGATTCCCAGTTTCATCGGGCATCGTTCGACGTCGATCTTTTGAACTTTACGGAATTCTTAAATTGGATGGAATAGAGATATCGTGATGATCGTCGAATCCTACCTTTATGAGAGGTTGAACGGGACCGTCGTCTGCAAAACTTGCATGCACAGGTGTAAGTTGAAACCGGGCAAGTGGGGAATATGTAGGGTTAGGAGAAACGAGGATGGAGTCCTTAAGGTTTACAATTACGGTCTCGTCTCGTCCGTTGCGTTGGATCCGATAGAGAAAAAGCCGTTTCACAACTTCAAACCGGGTAGTTCCGTTCTATCCTTCGGAGGCATAAGCTGTAACTTCAGGTGCAAGCACTGTCAGAACTACTCCATATCATTCGCGGATCTCAGCTACCCCTACGTTAGGGAATACACCCCCGAGGACGTATTAAGGCTTACGGAGAGCAACAGGGCGGACGGAATAGCTTGGACTTACAACGAACCGTCGATATGGCACGAATTCGCCTTGGATTCGAGCAGATTGGTTAAAGATAAAGGATACTACGTCGTTTACGTTACGAACGGATACATGAGTTTCGAAGCTGTAGATCAGTTCGAGGGAATTCTGGATGCGGCAAACGTCGACGTGAAGGCCTTCAACGAGGAATTCTATAGGAGGATATGCAAGGCCAAACTCGAAAACGTTTTGAGGTCGGTCGAATACATGCACAGGAAGGGCATATTCTTGGAAATAACCTACCTCGTAATTCCTGGGGAGAACGATTCTATGGAAGAGATTAGGGAGTTCGCGGAGTGGGTTTACGGGCTGAGTAAGAGGATTCCGGTTCACTTCTCAAGGTTCCATCCGGATCACCAGATGCTCGACAAACCTCCGACGCCCGTTTCGACTTTGGAGAATGCGGTGGAGGTTGCGAAGGATGTGGGCTTGGAATACGTTTACATAGGAAACGTCTGGGGGCACAGATTTGAAGACACGTTCTGTCCGAACTGCGGACACCTGCTGATAGACAGGGAGGGATTTTACATCGTCAAGATGGATTTGGATGGAGACAGATGCCCGGAGTGCGGTTACAGGCAGAACATAGTTCTCTGAGATCATATTTTTCCGACCTCCTCCAGACTTTCGTAAACTTGATCGGGGATTTTTATTTTGGAAGAGTAATGACTCTATAAGCATGGAATATCGATTCACAATCAAAAACACCGGAATCGTTAATACGTTCCGAAGACCAATTAAAAGCGATGGAAGCTTGGCTACTCGACGTGGATTACATTACGGAACACGGAAGGGCGGTAATAAGGCTGTGGTGTAAGGACGAGAGGGGTGTTTTCGTAGCTTACGATCGCAACTTCCTTCCATACTTCTACGTTTTGAGAGAAGACGGTAAGCCAACGGCCGAAGAGATTCTCGGTATTAAGGTTAAGACGAAGTCCGAAATCATCGCACCTCTAAAGGTCGAGGAGGTAACCGTTAAGAGTTTGGGGAAGGAAGTGGAGGCTTTCAAGGTTTACGCCAGACATCCCCAGCATGTTCCGAAGCTGAGGGAAGAGATAAAGAAGTTCGCGGAAGTCAGAGAGGCGGACATCCCGTTCGCATACCGTTACCTCATAGACAAGGATCTGGCATGCTTCGACGGAATAGAGTTCGAAGGAAGGGAGAGGCACGGAAGTATAAGGAGCTACGAAATCGAGAGCGTTAAAAGGGTTGAAAAGCCGGACTTTCCAGATTTGAAGGTTCTGGCGTTCGACTGCGAGATGCTTTCCGAATTCGGGATGCCTAATGCGGAGGAGGATCCTATAATAGTGATAGGAGTGAAGTGCGGGGATTATGAGGAGCTATTTTACGGGGACGACGAGAGGGAAATAATTCTAAAGTTCGTCAACGCGATAAAGAGCTTGGATCCGGACATAATAGTAGGATACAACCAGAACAACTTCGACTGGCCTTATTTGAAGAAGAGGGCGGAGAAGCACGGAATAAGGCTCGACATAGGTAGGGACAGGAGCGAACTATCTTTGAAGGGAGGGAGACCGAAGATAGCCGGAAGGCTGAACGTCGACCTATACGACATAGCGTTGAAGATGAGCGACGTAAAGATAAAGAAGCTTGAGAACGTAGCAGAGTATTTGGGAACTAAGGTGGAGATAGCGGACATCGAGGCTAAGGATATCTACAAGTTCTGGACTAAGGGGGAGAGGGATAAGGTTCTGAGGTATGCGAAGCAGGACGTTCTGAACACCTACTTCATAGCAGAAGAGCTGTTGCCGATGCACTACGAGCTTTCCAAGTTAATTAGACTACCTCTCGACGACGTTACGAGGATGGGAAGGGGCAAGCAGGTCGATTACCTATTGCTGAGCGAAGCCCACAAGATCGGGGAAGTCGCTCCGAATCCTCTGGAGATCGAGGAGAGCTACGAGGGAGCCTTCGTCCTTGAACCGGCGAGGGGATTGCACGAGAACGTAATCTGCTTGGACTTCGCGGCGATGTATCCGTCGATAATGATAGCCTACAACATAAGTCCCGACACGCTCGTTAAAGGGAAGTGCGAAGATTGTTACGTAGCTCCAGAAGTCGGACACAAGTTCAGGAAGAAACCTGACGGGTTCTTTAGGAGGATTCTGAAGATGCTCGTCGAAAGGAGGAAGGAGATTAAGAGGAAGATGAAAATGCTGAATCCTAACTCGCACGAATACAAACTTTTGGACATAAAACAATCGGCTTTGAAGATGCTGACCAACAGCATCCTGCCGGATGAATGGCTTCCGATAATAGAAGGTTGCGAAGTGAAGTTCGTAAGAATTGGAGAGTTCATCGACGGACTCATGGAAGAGAACAGAGAAAAGGTAAAGAGGGTCGATGACAGCGAAGTCTTAGAAGTCGATGGAATAAAGGCGTTCTCGTTCAACAGAGATACCAAGACCTCCGAGATCAAGCCGGTTAAAGCTCTGATAAGGCACGGGTATGAAGGAAACGTTTACAAGATAGAATTAGAGTCGGGTAGAAAGATCAGAATAACCGAAGGACACAGCCTTTTTACGGTAAGGGGAGGAGAAATAACCGAAATTTCGGGTGGAGAAGTTAAGAAGGGCGATTTGATATTAGTCCCGAAGGTCATTCGTATCGACGAAAGGGAAGTCAAGCTCAACATTCCGAAAATCCTCTCCAAGCTTCGACCCGAAGAGACGGAAAACATCGTTCTGACGATTCCCGTGAAGGGTAGGAAAAACTTCTTCAAGGGTATGCTGAGAACTTTGAAGTGGCTGTTCGGTGAAGACGAGCGGAAGATCAGAACGTTCGATAGATACATCGCCCACCTGAAGAAGATCGGATTGATTGAGAAAGACCACGTCGATTGGAACGCCCTAAAGGCCTACAGAACTTTCTGCGAAAGGATAGCCGAGAAAGTAAAATACGATCGCAACAAACGTGAATACGTAGTTCGTTTCAACGATATAAGGGAAATTATCGATAAAATTCCGGATGCTGAGCTTGAGGCTTGGAACGTCGGCACTATTAACGGATTCAAAATGAAAGCTGTCTTTAGAATCGACGAAGACTTCAGTAAGCTCTTGGGATACTACGTCAGCGAAGGATATTCGAATGTTCAGAAAAACAGAAGAGGATACAGCTACACTGTTAGAATGTCCAATCACGACAAAGAAGTGCTGGACGACATCCAAAGACTCGCCGAAAAGTTCTTCGGAAAAGTGATAAGGAGTGAAAATTACGTAGAAATTCCCAAGAAGATAGCATATCTTATATTCCACTCTCTCTGCGGCTCCAAAGCAGATACAAAACGAATTCCGGAGTTAATATTCGTCTGTCCAGAGAGCGTCAGATGGTCTTTCTTGGAAGGATACTTCATAGGAGATGGGGACATCCATCCGTCCAAGAGGCTAAGACTCTCAACTAAAAGCGAGCTGTTGGCGAATCAGCTCGTTTTTCTGCTGAATTCCCTTGGCGTATCTGCCGTGAAAATAGGATTCGACAGCGGAGTTTACAGAATTTACGTAAACGAAAACTTGAAGTTCCTCAATTTAAAGCGTGAGAGGAATAGCTATTATTCGAATGTAGTTCCAAAGGATGTCCTGGAAGACCTCACCGGCAGGAAATTCCAGAAGAACGTGAGTTTTGGAAGGTTCAAGGCGTTGTTGCACGATGGAGGCATCGATGAAAGAGCTAAGATTATAGAATGGTTAATAGACGGAGATTTGGTGCTCGATAGGGTTAAAAATGTAGAGGTCGAGAAGCACAGCGGATGGGTTTACGATTTGAGCGTTGAGGACAACGAAAACTTCTTGGTCGGATTTGGATTAATATATGCCCACAATTCATTCTACGGCTATACCGGCTGGACTTTGGCGAGGTGGTATTGCAGGGAGTGCGCCGAAGCTACTACGGCGTGGGGAAGGCACTGCATAAAGAGGGCGATAAAAATAGCAGAGGGGATGGGATTCGAAGTCCTCTACTGCGATACCGACTCGCTTTTCGTTAAAAAAGATGCTTTAGGACTGGAAGAGCTCGAAAGGGAGGTTTCAAAGCTAATAGATGTCCTTTCGAAGGAACTGCCGATTCAGATCGAGGTGGACGAATATTACAGGACGATATTCTTCGTAGAAAAGAAGAGATACGCCGGATTGACGAAGGACGGAAGGATAATCGTCAAAGGGTTGGAAGTGAGAAGGGGAGATTGGTGCGAACTCGCTAAGAGGGTGCAGAAGGCCGTCATAGAGATAATTCTGAAGGATAGGGATCCCAAGAAGGCTTTGGATTACGTGAAGGAAGTGATAGAGGAAATAAGGAAGGGCAAAATCCCGCTCGAAGATTACGTCATATACAAGAGCCTGACGAAACCACCTTCAAAATACGAGAGCAAGCAGGCTCACGTCAAAGCGGCTTTGAGGGGAATGGAGATGGGCTATCACTATCCCTTAGGATCCAAAGTTGGATTCGTGATAGTCAAGGGAGCGGGGAACGTGAGCGATAGGGCATATCCGGTAGAGCTGATAGAGGACTTCGACGGGGAATACCTTTCCATAAGGACGTTCGCCGGAATAGACAGGAAAAAGATAGACAAGGACTACTACATAGACCACCAAGTCGTTCCGGCCATTCTCAGAATACTCGAGAGGTTCGGATACACCGAAGCTCAGATAAAGGGGACTGGAAAGCAGAAGACTCTGGACGCGTTTTTCAGTTAAATATATTAACTTCCGATGGAAGTAGGATTGTGGATCTCGAAAAGAAGTTGGCCGAAAAGGAGAGGGAACTCGAGGAGTTGAGGAAGATGCTCTCGTCCAACGCCAAGGAAGAGCTTAAGAGGGAGATTCTGAAGGAAGTGGAAGAAAGGCTGAAGGAAATTGAGAGCAGGGTCGTGGAGCTTTCGAAAACCGTCGAGAACATCCTCTCCGACATACTCTACCTAAAATCGGAACTGAAAGTGGAGAGGAATACCAAGAGGAGAGAAATCGTAGAGGTAGAGCCTAAAAAGTCGGAGGACGAAGATAAGGACGACAGCGAACTTATAGTCGTAGATTGAGATGATTCAGAGAATAAGGCTGAAGAACTTCAAATCCTTCAAGAAAGCCGAAATTTCTTTCGATTACCCGTTCGTAGCGATAACGGGTCCAAACGGGAGTGGAAAGTCTAACATAGTAGATTCGATTCTCTTCTGCTTGGGTTTAAAGCATTCGAAGGTTCTTAGGGCGGATAAACTTACGGATCTGATCAGAATAGGTTGCAACGAGGCTGAAGTGGAGATAACGTTCAAAAACGGGTTGAGAGTTAGGAGGAGAGTCAAGAAGACCGAAAAAGGATACTACAGCTACTACTATCTCAACGACAGGAGCGTAGGATATTCGGAGATCGAGAGGGTTTTGGAAGAACTGGGGGTCGTGAACGATTACAACGTAGTCATGCAGGGTGACGTTACGAGAATAGCGGAGATGTCCCCCGTTCAGAGGAGGAGGATAATAGAGGACATCGCCGGAATTTCCGAATTCGACGAGAAGAAGGAGAAGGCGTTGCATGAACTCGAAGTCGTGAGGGAGAACATAGAGAAGCTTGAGGCGATAATATCCGAGGTGAATTCGAGGCTCGAAAGCCTGAGAAGGGATAGGGAAGAAGCTCTAAGATACAAGTCCCTTTTGGAGGAGAGGGAGAAACTGCATGGATATTTGAGGGCGCACGAATATCTGAGGCTAAAGAATAGGAAGGAATCGCTCGAAAACGAGATAGAAAGGCTCGAAGTCGAGAAGGACGAGTTGGCGAGAAAGATCGTCGGAACAAACCTGAAACTTCAGGAGCTCAACGTGAAGGCTGAGGAGATTTCCGAAAGAATAGCCAAAATCGGAGATATCAGGTTGAGGGAAATACAGAGCGAAGTGATCAGGATAAACTCGGAAATAGAGGCGATAAGAAGGTCGGAGCGTATATACCTGAAGGAGATCGAAAAGCTCGAAGAGGACAGAACTAAAGCACTCCTGGAAATCTCCAAGCTAAGAGAAGAGCTCAGGAAGGTTGAGAAGGAAATGGAAGATCTTCTGATTCAGAAGGCGAGCGTTGGAGAGCTCGTGAATGAAAAAATGAGGAGAATGGAGGAGCTGAAGGCAAGACTCGACGAAATGGGGGAGAAGTTCGGAAAAATCAAGGACGAGCTCGTCGAAAAGAAGGAAACGCTCGAAAGGTTGAAGGAAAAAAGGAACGAACTCGTTAGGGAGAGGGACAGGACAATAGAGGCTTTGAGAAGAATAGGGATGGAGATAGACGACTTGGAACTTGAGAAGGAGAGAGTGAAGATAGAAAGACTTTTCGAGGAGCTAAGGGGGAAGAAGGACGAATTGGAGAGGAAGGAGAAAAGTCTCAAGGCTTTGATCGAAAGGAGGAACGAAATAGACAGAAAGATATTCTCGCTTAGAGACGAGCTCGCGGAACTTGAGGAAATAGCGAAGGGGAAGGAGATAGAGCTCGCCAAAATTAGAACCGAGCTTTCCACGGTTGAGAGGTTTTCCAGAGCTGTGGAAATAGTTCTTGAGGCGAAGGAGAAGGGTATCCTGAAAAACATCTATGGGACAGTGGCTCAGCTTGGAGAAGTCGATGAGAGGTTCGCTTTAGCTTTGGAAGTAGCGGCAGGAAACGCGCTCCAGTTCATAGTCGTAGAAACGGAAGACGATGCCGTCGAGGCAATAAAGTTCCTCAAGAGGGTTGAGGGGGGAAGGGCGAGCTTCATACCCCTCAACAAGATAAGGAACTTCGGAGTTTACTTGGATGGATCCGTTTTGAAGGAAAAGGGCGTCGTAGATTACGCCGTCAATTTGGTGAAGTGCGAAAAGAGGTTCAAGCCCGTTTTCGAGTTCGTTTATAGGGATACCCTCGTAGTGGAGGACATAGATACGGCGAAGAGGCTAATGGACGGAAGGAGGATAGTGACCCTCGACGGAGACCTCATAGAGAGGAGCGGAGTGATGAGCGGAGGTAGCGTTCAGAGGAAGAAGGGTGTTCTGCTTTCCAAGGAGTTGCTGAACAGGGAGAAGAAGATTAAAGAGGAGATAGAGGAAATTTCGAAGAGAAAGGAGGAGATTCTGGACGAGTTGAAGGGACTGGAGAATCTGAGGAGATCGATTCAGGCTGAGATAGACGAGCTGAACTTGGATGTAGCCCAAATTAAAAGCGAAATATCAGCCTTAGAATCGAAGATAGAGGAGTATCAAAAGCTTTTGGAATCCATAAAGCTGAAGCTGAACGAAAAGAGGGTGGAGATGGCCGAATTGAACTCTAAAGCTGAAAGAATAGAGGAGGAGCTTGGAAGGGTGGAGATGGAGATTTCTAAGGTCTCGAAGGAGATAGGGGAGCTCGAAAGAAGGTTGAAGGGAAGCGAGGTGGCTAAGCTGAGCGAGGAGCTCGAAAGGGTTAGGGAAGAATACTCGAGGAATAGGGAGATCCTCGTGGAAATCGAGAGCTCCCTGAAAAACGCGGAACTCAGGAGGGAGCAAATTCTCAGGTCTATTGAGGAAAGAGAGGGTGTGGTGAATAGGATCGATGCGAGGGTGGGTGAGATAAGAAAGGAGATCGAAAGGGGAAAGGAGAAGGTAAAAGAGTTGAAGAAGGAATTGGAGAGGCTGAAGGCGGAGGAGGAAAAACTCGGGAAGGAAGCTAAAGCTCTGAGGGAGGAGAGGGACAGGATTCTGGACGAAATCAGGAGGCTTGAGAAGGAGAAGGACAGAGCAGAATTCGGAATAAGATCAATTGAAGATAGAATTAAGGCGAGGAGAGAGGAGCTCGGGAGGATTTGCAGAGAGCTCGAATCCTTGGGGGAAGTAGAGTTGGAGGATCTCCCACCGGTCGAAGTAGTTGAAGAGAGGTTGAGAGAGGTGGAAGCTGAGCTTTCCGAATTCGGAGATGTCAACATGAAGGCAATTCAGGAGTTCGAGGAGGTTAAGGCGAGAAGGGACGACTTGATGGAGAAGAAGAGGGTTTTGGAGAAGGAGAGAAGGGAGATAATAGAGAGGATAAGGAGATACGAGAGGATGAAGAGGGAAGCTTTCTTCAAAGTCTTCAACGCGATAAACGAGAACTTCAGGGAGGTAGTCAGGGAGCTTGCCGACGGGGAGGGGGAGCTTTATTTGGACGGGGAAGATCCATTTTCGAGCGGGTTGCACATAAGGTTTAGGCCGTTCGGTAAGAAGGTTCAGAAGATGGAGGCTATGAGTGGGGGAGAGAAGAGTCTGGCCGCACTCGCTCTGATATTCGCGATTCAGAGGTTCAAGCCGGCACCTTTCTACGTTTTCGATGAAGTGGACATGTTTCTTGATGGGGTGAACGTCGGCAGGGTCGCCAAGATGATAAAAAAGCTTTCGAAGGACGCTCAGTTCATAGTGGTGTCTCTCAGAAAGCCGATGCTTGAGATGGCGGATGCGGTGATAGGAGTTACGAGGGGGGAGGACTCATCGATCGTGACGGCGATCCGATTGAGATAATCGTGGACATGGCGAAGAAGGGGGAGATAGATCCCTGGAACATCGACGTAGTGGAGCTGGCGGACAAGTTCCTTAAGAGGGTTGAGGATCTCAGGGTTTCGGCGAGGGTTCTGCTTTACGCCGCAATTTTAGTCAGGATGAAGGCGGAAGTGATAGTGAGCGAGGCTGTAGTGGAGGACGAACCCGAAATATCGGACGTAGATTACGTAGATGCTGAGTTCGATTTCCACATAGACGAACCCGTAGTAGAAAGGCCGAGGAGACCGAAGAGATACACCACTCTGCAGGAGTTGATAAGAGAACTCAGGAAAGCGGATATGCTGATTACAAGGAGAAAGAGGAGAAGGATACGAGCGGAGTTGCCGAAAGCCGAGGTTTTGGAGGCTCCGCACGAGGAGGACATAGAGGAGATCGTCACGAGGGTTTACGAGGAACTGCTGATGGAGTTCAGAAGTAGGAAGGAGGTCTCATTTTTCGAGTTCACGGAGGGTTTCGACAGGAGGAGGCTGGTTTCATACTACGTTTCGATACTCCATCTGGCATACAGAGGGAAGATAGAGTTGATTCAGGAGAAGTTTTACGAAGATATAAAAATCAAACCGCTCAGCTGATTGTATGGATGTGAGGATCGTGGAGGCTATTCTGTTTTCGGCTACCGAACCCCTCTCGCCCATAAGCATCGCGAGGATCGCCAAGATGAGCGTTAAGGAAGTGGAATCCGCCCTAAAAAAACTGATTGAAGAGTATTCCTCAAGAGATTCGGCCATAGAAATAGTTAGGGTGGGAAACAAATACCTGATGAGGGTGAAGCCGACCTATCAGAAGTTCGTCGGAAGGTTCGTAGAGAGCGAGCTCGATAAAGGTTGCCTAAGAACCCTCGCCGTAATTGCGGTAAACCAGCCGATAGAGCTAAGCAAGCTGGCGAAGATAAGGGGAAACCGCTGTTACGAGCACGTTAAAAGGCTTGAGGAGATGGGGTTCGTGAAGGCGGAAAAGAAGGGAAGGACGAAGGTTCTGACGACGACGAAGGACTTCGCGGTTTACTTCGGATTGAAAGTCGATAGTCCGGAGGAGGTTAAGAGAGCTCTCAAATCGGATTTAGAAAAATATATAAAAATAATTAACCCTTGAACATCTCGTTGTAGCCCTCAGCGAGTTCTACGTTGACGTGAACTACCGCCTTGTTCGTGTTCTTGAACGGGTAGTC
>Ga0256833_1000261_pt1 | contig 41768 bp, 40 predicted proteins | sample 356284metaG_FD_190535 | JGI IMG/M metagenome (GOLD analysis project Ga0256833, IMG submission 190535) | Hydrothermal vent microbial communities from Mid Atlantic Ridge, Atlantic Ocean - 356-284 | ecosystem: Environmental > Aquatic > Marine > Hydrothermal vents | place: Atlantic Ocean: Mid... | reverse complement strand
TGGTGCCCCCGGGAGGACTCGAACCCCCAACCAACGGCTTAGAAGGCCGCTGCTCTATCCGATTGAGCTACGGGGGCATTTCTTTTCTAATAAGATTAGCTGGTCTCCAAAAGAAGGCAAGCCCCATTTTAAAGCTCAAAATTGGGCTTGTTTTAAGCCTTACTTTAGTTAAATTTTTCCCGGCATGTATATTAAGCGCTTGGAACTTTACGGCTTTAAATCTTTCCCTAACCGCGTTTCCCTTCTCTTTCCCAGAGGTATTTCCGCTATTGTAGGCCCTAACGGCTCGGGAAAAAGTAACATTATAGACGCCTTGAGATGGATTTTGGGAGAACAGAGCCCCAGACTCCTGCGTGTACGTGAAATGACAGATTTGATTTTCACTGGAGAAAATGGCCGTCGCCCAGAATTTGCTGAAGTGCGGTTGATCCTTTCTAATGAAGAGGGCAAGGGGCCTAAAGATTTGGCCAAATATTCAGAAATAACCGTAGTCCGCAGGCTTTATCGAGACGGAGAAAGCGAATTTCTCCTAAATAATCGTCCCTGCCGGCTAAAAGATATCGTTTATCTCTTCTTAGACACTGGGGCCCATGCTCGGGGTTATGGGATCATCGACCAAGGGCAAATAGGACAATTTATAGATCAATCTCCCCGAGAAAGAAGAAGATTTTTAGAAGAAGTAGCAGGCATTTCCCGCTATAAACTCAAAAAAGAAGAAGCAGAACGTCAGCTCTCACGCACCCGCCAAAATCTTATTCGCATCAAGGATATTTTGGTAGAAGTAGAAAACCAACTCCAAGAACTTAATAAACAAGCGGAAAAAACTCGGACTTATCTTCAAATCCAGGAAGAAATTCGCACATTGGAACGGAAAAAACTCCAAATTCTTTATGAAAGATACCAGAAAAAAAGAGAAAAAATCCTCGAAAAATTAAAAACCTTGAAAGAAAGCCTTGGAAAAATAGAAACCAAAATTGCAGAACTTGAACCTCAAAGAGATGAAAAATGGGCCCATCTTGAACTCTTACAGGTTGAACTCCAAGAACTTGAGTCTCAAAGACAAAAAGAAGAAAACTCCCTGCAACAGCAAGAAAATCTCTTAGAAAACCTACTGCGAGAAGAAAATTCTCTGGCTCGCGAAATTGCCCAGGCAGAAGGAAGACTTTTGGGTAAAAAAGAAAGACTCCAACAAATAAAGGACCGCTTAAAGGAAATCCGAATAGAAAAAGAAAGCATTCAAGAAAAATTAAATTCTTACCAGCAAGAAAAAATTAACCTAGAAAAGAAATATCAAGATCTTATCAGAAAGCAAGAACAAATAAATAATCAACTACAAAAATTACGCGAAGAAATTTTCCACCAGAAACATCTACTAGATAACAAGATACAAGAAAAAAAATACTGGGAACGGGAACTAAAAAAACTGAACGAAGAAGAAAGAAAATTAGAAATAAAAAAAGAAAAAATAATAAAACAAAAAGAAAAAATTAAGCTAGAAGAAAAAGAAGTTCAAAACAATAAACAGAAAATAAAAAAAGAAATAGAAAAGACAAACTCAGAAATAAAAAAACTAAAAGAGATATATTCTCAAAAGGAAAAAGAAATAATAACTCTTAAAGAAGAAGAGGCTTTCTTACGTGTTAAGTTGAAAGAATTGAGTGAAGAAGTATCTTGGATTGAAAATTTTCTTGCTAAAGCTCGACCAGAAGCAGAAAAAGTACTAGCAAAGGAAAATATAAAAATTCCCCTACTCTTTGAAGTTTTAAAACTTTTACCTCAACAAGAAAAACTCGTAGAACTTGCCTTTCCAGAAATTCTTGAAGCCTTGTGGTTAAGAGAAGACCAACTTGAGAAAGTACTAGAAATTTTAACCCCCAAAGAAATTTCAGCCCTAATTTATCTAGGGAACAACCCGGAAGATTTTCTCCAAAGACGTCTATCTCGGGTCAAACTTCAAGAAAAACTCCTTCCTTCAGATGGAAAAACTATTGTAACTCCAGAAGGGCACTTACTCGAACCAGATGGGCTTTTACACATAAGAGGGAAAAAATTTCCTTCCCTTCTTAAGAAATACCGAGAATTACAAGAAAAAAAGAATTTGTTAACAGAAACAGAAAAATTACATAATAGAATTAAGACGAAATTAGAAAACACTTTAAAGGAAGCAAATAATGCAAAAAAAGACATTAAAATCAAAATAGAAACAGAAAAAAATTTAATAAAAAAATTAAAAGAAATAGAAAAAAATATAAATCACTTAAAATTAAAATATGAGGCAACTTCTCAAGAAAAAAATTTTCTTTTAGAAAAAGAAAAAGAAATAAAAACAAATAAAGAAGAAATAAAGAAAAAACTAGACCTATTAGAGAAAAAAATAAAAGAAAAGACCGCTTCTTTAGAAGAAAGAAAGCCAAAAATAGAAATTCTTGAAAAAGAACTAAAAAATATTAACCAAGAAATAAAATCTTTTTTGGAAAGGCTTAAAAAAATTGAAATTTCTATCTCTACAAAAAAGGAAAAGAAAAAGCATCTTTACCACGAAGAAGAAAGATTACTGAAAGAAGAAACAAAAATTTGGCAAGAGCTAGAAAAAAGACAAAAAAAACTTCAAATACTAAAAAAAGAACTTTCAAGAATAAAAGAAGAATACCAACAAAAACGAAAAATTTTAGAAGAAAATCGAGAAAAAATCGACAAATTAAAAGAAAAGTTAAATCTTAAAAGAAAAATTTATCAACAATACGATAAAGAATGGCGAGAACTAAACATTACTATAGAAAAAATAAACGAAAAAATCATCTCTTACCGAAAAAATCTACATCGCCTTGAGATAGATCTTGCAGAAACAGAACTCTCTCTTAAACACCTCGAAGAACAAGCTCGCGAAAAACTAGAATTTCCTCTTCCATTTGTTAACAAAGCTGAAACAGTCTCTATATCTTCTTTAGAAGAGAAGCTCCAATATTTAAGAAAAAAACTTGCGAATTTAGGACCTGTTAATCTTGCAGCCATCGAGGAATTAGAGAAAACTCAAGAAAGAAAACGTTTTCTCCAAGAACAAAAGGCGGATCTAGAAAAGGCTATCTCTGATCTGGAGGAAGCTGTAAGACAAATAAATTACAAATGTCGCCAAAGACTCCGAGAATCCCTTCAGGCTGCCAACGAGAAACTAAAACTAATCTTTCCTCATCTTTTCCCAGAAGGGAAAGCCGAACTCCGCTTCACAGAAAGTGAAGACCCCCTTCAAGCAGGCCTTGATCTTACAGTAAAGCTCCCCGGGAAACCTATAAGACATCTTTCTATGCTTTCAGGTGGAGAAAAGGCCCTCACGGCCCTTGCGGTCCTTTGCGCTTTTTATCTCGTAAATCCTGGGCCTTTTTGCATCTTGGACGAAGTCGATGCTCCCCTTGACGAGGCCAATACTCTTCGATTCGTCAAACTTTTAAGAGAACTCAACCGTTACGCGCAAATCATTCTTGTGACGCATAACAAACAGGTAATGGAAGCCGCTGATACCCTCATCGGTGTTACCATGGAAGAGAAGGGTATCTCTAAAATTGTAAGTGTAGCCTTACATTAGCAACCATAATCATTAAGGCTATAACCATGACGATGGAAACTTTCCCGAAGACGCTTTCTCTTTTCTCGCTCAAGTCCATAATAAAATTGCAAAAATCGCGTTGCAGAAGCCTCCTTACCACAAGCAGCCTCCCAAAGGGCTTCTTCTTCGAATGGTTCAAGTTTGGCGTCTTGCAAGATCTTCAGAAGTTCTTTTTGCTTACAAAGTTGAGCTTCAAGCTTCCTTGACCCCGCCCCCTTTTTACCGATTATTACCCAAGGACGGTCAAGATCATAGCGGGCTTGAGATCCTCTTTCGGCAAAAATGTAAACTCCTTTACCTCCACAACCTACAAGAAAAAATAAAAGTGCTAGTCCAAAAACAAAACGAAACATATAAAAGTCTCCAACTTTTCTACTAATATAGTAGGAAAAAGGATTTTAAACAACTTTTTAAAAAATGGCTAGTTGGGATTATGCAAAAAATAGCTAAAAAGACCTTTGCAAAATTGCTAATATCTATATTGCAAGCACAACCGCAAGGGATCCGTCCCCATTTTTCGGAACAAAAAATAGGAACGGATCCCTGAACGGCCTTAAGAAAAGATGTTTTGCAAAGGTCTCTAAAAATTTTTAAAAAGTTTTTTAAAGAAAAATAGGATAAACTCGCAAGAAATGCTTTGGAGTCTAGGAAGTAATTTTGCCAAAAATTTTTTCTCTTTATTAGCGGATATCGCTCCTTACTTCCTCTTTGGCCTTTTGATAGCAGGAATTTTGAAAGCCGTCCTTCCTCAGGAAAAATTAGCCAAACACTTAGGTGAAGGACGTTTAAGGGCAATTTTTAAAGCCGCCCTTTTAGGGCTTCCCCTTCCTTTGTGTTCTTGTGGTGTCCTTCCGGTGGCAGTTTCTTTACATCGCCACGGAGCTGGCATTCCCGCTATATTAGCTTTTTTAGTAGCCACTCCGCAGACGAGTGCCGACGCGCTCTTTATTACTTATGGCCTTTTTGGAGGGGCTTTTACGTTGGCTTACGGGCTGGCTGCCCTTGTAGCTGGCCTTTTAGCAGGCTTCTTAGGTTATTTATTTTTAACCCCTAAAAACCACCTTTCATCCCCTCAAAATCCCCGTGTTTGCTGTGACCAAAACTTTCCTCTTTGGAAAGCCGTACTTGAATATTCCTTTTTGGAACTACCTAAGGAAATTGCCAGACCCCTTGTTCTAGGGCTTTTTCTGGCTGCTCTCCTTACTACCCTTTTACCGGCTGGATATTTGGGAACCAAAGTTCCTCCCGGATTAACACAATATCTGGTAATGCTTCTGGCCGGGGTCCCGGTCTATATGTGTTCTTCGGGGTCCTTACCGCTAGCCTTTTCTTTCTATCTTCAAGGATTTAGTCCGGGAAGTCTTTTAGTTTTTCTTATGAGTGGCCCGGCAACTAACATCACTTCTTTAGTGGTAGTTAAAAAGATTTTGGGCCTGCGGGCCTTTCTTTTTTATGTAGGAAGCCTCATTCTGGGAGCTCTTTTAGCTGGCTCACTTCTTGATCTTCTCATTGCCGAACTCAATGTACCCCTGCTTACCCCCACCCTTCCCAAAGAAAGCCTTTCTCCTTTCAAAGTAGCTGCCACCCTCATCTTGGGTGTCTTGCTTCTCTACCATCTCTTCCCTTTCAAAAAAGGAAAGGGGTGAGAATGCGATCCTTCTTGCCCGGTGGGCTAATCAATCTGTGCTAAACCTTCAAGCTTGCTTGCCCAAAAAGAAGTAGCCCGAGGATAAATTTTGGCAAATTTTACCCTAAGGTAGCCCTTTTGCCATTTCTTCTGTCGGACCTCAACCCGAACTTGGGCTAATCTAAAATGAGAAAGAAGGGCCTCTAAGGACTCTTCCCGTCGCAACCGGACCTGAAAGACCTCTTCTACCGGTTTTCCCTTAGCAATTTGGTCTAAAATCATGGGCATTTCGGTAAAAAGCGCTTCTCCCACCTGCCGGTAGAAATCGTCACCAAAACCTTCCCCCAATTCCCAGCGCGTAATCACCATTCGTACCAGACGATGTACAATATAATTTGGGTCAAGTTCTCCAATATAGGGAAAAGCCACCCGGAGGTCCGAAATATTTGACACGGCTGTAACGTATTTAATCACCCTGCCAGACTGCGGAGAAATGGGCTTAAGTACCACTCCTTCTCGGCCTTCTGTCTCGTATCGTAACAGGATCTCTTTCAAAGTCTTGAGTTTGTTGGGAGAGAAAGGGCCATTTACCTCTGGCATAGGAAAGCCAAATTCTTTAAAGAGTGCATATTTTTCTTCTGGCGGTAGAAAACGCTCGTGAGCAAGGTCTAAAATATCAAAACAGAAGAAACCCACATCTTCTTTTAGATAGGGAGGCCATTCGGTCACAAAGGGATTCTCTGGCCCCGCTACTTCGCAACAAACAACGTATTGTGGGAATTTATCGAAAAAATCCGGAAGCCTTGGTAAAAAATCAGGCCAACGATCCGTAGCAAAGGGACAAACAAAGCCCCGCCGTGTGAAGGCCTTGATTTCTCCGCCAAGCCTCGCTAGCCGCACGTTATAACCTTCGATCTTCTCTTCAGCATAAAAAGGCCCCCGCAAATAACGTGGTACCCCGGTATACAGTACAAAAATGCGGGGAATATGTGGGAACCCCGGCATCAAAAATCCTGGCGCTACCACAGTACCCGCAGAAAACCCCCGCCAGTCTCTTTTAAAACGAAAGGCCGGCAGAGCAAGGCCTTCAATATAAAGGAGCTTCCCCTGCTCCAAGGCCTCTTCTAATTCCTTGAAAGAAATCTTCCGAAGGCGTGGAGAACTTTGATAAACCTCTTTTAAAAGGTCTTTCTGGAGGCTAATTTCCCCCTCTAACATGTTTTCTCCTTGTTTTTAACAAGCTTAATTTCGCCCGTTTGATCAAGTTTCCCCTTCACCTCTGGGGTAAAATCCGGCAAAAATTGGCGAATTACCCAAAGGTTAGTAAAAAAATGCCGGCTCAAACGGGAAACGTCAAAATGGCAGGAAGCGCCGCTTAAAGCTAAGGGAAGTAATAATTGATCTGCGAGATAAGGATCCACCGCCTTACCGGAAGCATAAAAGTCTAAAAATTCTTTTGCCACTTCTTCAGCCACTTTTTCTGCAGGCTTTCCCTTTTTACCGAAGGAAATAAATCCAGCACGTTTTTGACCTTCACTTATCGAAATAAAAACAAATGTAGCCGGGCTCAAGGCCTTGGCACGCTCTAAAACGATGAGAGGCTGAAAACCTTTGCGGGCTAAAAGTTCAGCAGCTGTCTTGGCCTGTCTGGTACGAATGTGAGAAGGTAAATCTTCCGTAACTACTGAAAGCACGCGTACAGATTTGGCTTCATAAGGCCCCAAAAGTTCCAAATAAGAAGGGTTTCGACGGGGTAAAATACGTACCAACATTTCTCCACCACCGGCAGGGAAAAAACCGTAACGGCGCAGTTCAAAAGAAAAGTCAAAACCCAAAATTTTCACTACCGGCCCGTAGATTTCGTAAAGATAATGAAAACTTGGGGCATGAGGTACGTGGGTCCCCCCACGGATAAGAATTTTGGAAGAACCGGCTTCCGCCAAGGCTAGACCTATGGTCTGGAAGACCAGGCTTACTGCCCCTGCAGTCCCGATATCGAAGTAATAAGAACCTGCCTTGAGAGACCCGGGGATGAAGCGTAAAAAAAGAGACCCCACAAAGGCTCCTTCTACTTCGGCACCACAAACCTTTTGGGCCGCCTTCACACAGGTAAGATGTTGGGGGCGAAGACCGGGCTTAGGCCTTTTAGCCCGAATATTTACCAGTTCAAAAGGCTTGCGGGTAATCATAGAAAGTGTAAGGGCGGTGCGTAGGATTTGACCACCACCTTCTCCGTAAGAACCGTCAATGCGTATTAACGCTGGTGACATGCCACCCACTGTCCTGGAGAGATCTCCCGTAAAAGGGGGCTTTTCTTTGCACATAAAGGTAAGGATTCCTGGCAGCGATTTAAGAAGGGGCAGCCAGAAAGAACCTTACCAGGATCCGGGGGCTCCCCTCGCACCGCCCTTCTCTTTTTACGATAGCGGGGGTTAGGCTCGGGAACAGATTCCAATAATACTTCCGTATAAGGATGGTGAGAGAGCTCAAAAAAATTCCGGCTGGGTGAAATCTCCACTACTAGGCCCAAATACATTACAGCAACCCGGTCACTAAGAAAGAGGACTAAAGGGAGATCGTGAGAAATAAAAAGATAAGAAAGGCCCTGTCTTCTTTTGAATTCAAGAAGGAGATTTAGAATCTGAGCCTGTACGGAAACATCTAGGGCCGAGGTAGGTTCGTCGAGCACAAGGGCCTTAGGAGCCAAAATTAGGGCCCGAGCTAAGGCCAAACGTTGACGCTGACCGCCACTAAACTGATGGGGATATTTTTCCATATCCTCTGGAGAAAGCCCTACCTGGCACAAAATTTCTGCTACTCGCGCGCGCCGTTCTTTGGAGTGGCAAAGACGATGGATGACCAAGGGCTCGGCAAGGAGATCAAAGACCCTCTTACGAGGGTTTAAGGAAGCATAAGGATCCTGAAAAACAATCTGCACATAACGGCGGAGACGACGCTGCGCTTGGGGAGACAGTGAAAAAAAGTCCTTCCCTGCCACTAATACTCTTCCTTCCTCTGGTCTTTCCAGCCCCAGTGCCACCCGGGCTAAGGTACTCTTACCACAGCCTGATTCTCCTAAAATCCCGAGGACTTCATTCTCTGAGAGAGAAAGACTTATTTTTCGCAGGGCATAAAAAGGTCTTCCTTTAGAAAAAAAACCCTTACGGAGGGTGTAGATTTTTGAAACCCCTTCAAGCTTGAGAATCTCTGGCATAAAAACACCTGACCCAATGATTTGGTGCCCAAAGCTCAAGGGAAGGCTCCTCTTCTTGACAGCGAGATCGTGCTTGAGGGCAGCGATCTAAAAACTTACATCCAGGAGGACGCCTTCCCGGAGGCGGGACATTCCCAGGTAAGGCATAGAGTTGACGCTGGCCAGGGCGTGGCAAAGCTGCTAAAAGCGCCCTGGTGTAAGGATGAGCCGGCCTCTCGTAAAGGTCCTCACAGGAAGCTACCTCCACCAAACGACCGGCATACATAACCGCCACCTGGTCAGCAAGCTCGGCTACTACCCCCAAGTCGTGGGTGATGAGGAGAATAGAAAGCCTGCGGGACTTCCTCAAATAGGCTAGAAGCTCAAGAATTTGGGCCTGAATTGTCACATCAAGAGCTGTGGTAGGCTCATCCGCAATTAGTAAGGCTGGCTCTCCGGCCAAAGCCATAGCAATCATTACCCGTTGCCGCATACCCCCAGAAAGCTCATGAGGATAAGCGTGTAGCCTCTCGTGAGGGGCTGGGATTCCCACCTCTCCAAAAAGCTCCTCTACCCTTTTAAGGGCCGCTTCTTTAGAATAGCCATAATGGCATTGTAATACTTCCGCTACCTGCTCTCCTACCCTGAATACCGGGTTGAGACTCACCATCGGATCCTGGAAGATGATAGCTAATTCTCGCCCACGATATTTCCTCATTTCCTCTTCAGGAAGAGGAACAAGATCCTGGCCCTTGAAAATTATTTTGCCTCCTGAAAGCACAATACTCCGTGGCAAAAGTCTCAAAATAGCGAGTCCGCTGAGCGATTTGCCACAACCTGATTCCCCTACTAAGGCCAAAATTTCCCCTTTTTTAAGGGATAAAGAAAGGGCCTCCACAATAGGAGGACCATTTTTGTAGGAAATTTCGAGGCCCTTTAGTTCTAACAATTGTGTCATAAAAATTTTACTTTTTTGGCAAATTCATTCTTGACTTTCCCTTTTTAGGGCCCAACTTCTAACTATCTCAAAAGAGGAGGAAAGCCATGTTTCCTGTGCAGGATAATGCTCCACGACAAAGCGTTCCATTAGCTACCTATTTTCTCATTGCCCTCAACGTCGCTGTTTTTTTAGTAGAAATTTCACTTCCTCCACCAGTACTTGAAAAGGTCATTTATTATTTTGGAGTTGTTCCTGCGCGTTATACCAACCCGCACTTAGAAAGCCAAGTCCTATTCCCAGGGCTCAAATATCTTGCTTTCCTCACCTGCATGTTTCTTCATGGCGGCTGGGTCCATCTTATCGGCAATATGTGGACTCTCTGGATCTTTGGAGACAACGTAGAAGACCGCATGGGGAGTCTGCGTTTTCTCATTTTTTATTTTCTCTGTGGTTTTGCGGCTTCTCTGACACATATTTATATGCACCCTCATTCTACCGTCCCCACCATCGGGGCCTCAGGAGCGATTTCCGGTGTTTTAGGGGCTTACTACGCCCTCTTTCCTTTAGCAAGACTGATCGTAATGATACCAATTTTTATCTTCCCTTTCTTTTTCGAAATTCCGGCAGTTCTGTATCTGGCCTGGTGGTTTTTTATCCAGGTGTTTTCCGGCACCCTTTCGGTGGTTCATGGAGAAATTGCCGGAGGGGTGGCTTGGTGGGCCCATACTGGAGGTTTCGTAGCGGGCCTTCTCTTACATAGACTCTTTTGTTTGGGACGCCGCAAGATTTTTTATCGAGACGAAGAAACCCCTTGGGGGGTTTTGCCCCTGGTATTTGAAAAAACAAATCGTTAAGGAGGAGGTGGAATTATGAGTGGATTCGATATTTTTTGGTTGTTTTTTATTCTTATGACCTTGCAGCCCCTTATGCGCCAGAGATTTCTGGAGGCAGCCCGCCAAAAAATGATCGAAAAGATCGAAAAAAAACGAGGCTCTCGCGTTATTCTTCTGGTGCACCGACAGGAAACCATGAGTTTTTTTGGCTTTCCAGTGATGAGGTACATTGATATCAACGATTCTGAGCAGGTCATCCGAGCTATCCATCTTACCGACCCCGATGTTCCCATCGATATCATTCTCCATACTCCAGGCGGGCTTGTTCTGGCAGCTCTGCAAATTGCAAAAGCTCTCAAACGCCATAAGGCCAAAACCACGGCCTTTGTGCCCCATTATGCTATGAGTGGTGGTACTCTCATTGCTCTTGCTGCAGACGAAATTATTATGGATGAACATGCTGTACTGGGGCCTGTGGACCCCCAGCTAGGACAATTTCCAGCAGCTAGTATCGCGCGGGTACTAAGAAAAAAGCCGGTCGAAAGGATAGATGACCAAACTTTAATCTTAGCAGATGTTTCTGAAAAAGCGCTAAAACAGATGAAAGAAGAACTCCGGGAACTCTTAGCCGGAAAGTATACCAAAGATAAAGTTGAAGAATTGGCCGAAGTACTCTCACAGGGCCGCTGGACACACGATTATCCCATTACCTTTGAGGAAGCCAAAAAACTGGGGCTTCCTGTAAAGAAAGACATGCCCGTTGAAATTTATCAGCTTATGAATCTTTTTCCGCAACCTTTACGTCAACAACCTTCGGTACTTTATGATCCGACACCTCGTCGTCTGAGAGGAGGGCAACACCTACCATCACAACAACCTTAACTAGGAAAAATTAAAAGGCCCCGCTTGGCGGGGCCTTAAAAAACTTAAAGGGCAAACTGCCCTTTATTAACAACTTCATCCACCACCACAATTGCGCATATCGCAAGCAACAAAATCCATGGCTGTTGCTTGGCGTACCTCGTCTACTTTGATCTTCATAATTACGTTATGCCCTGCTGCCGGATGGTTAAAATCCGCTATCACCCGATCGCCATCTTTTTTAAGCACATAAAACATTATTTGACGCCCCGTAGGAGTTACCTCTTGGTAATACTCCCCTTCTTTGACTTGCTCCGGATTTTTCAGTTGCTTAAGAGAAATCTCTTGCACAAGATTTTTATCATAAGGACCGTAAGCTTGTTCCGGAGGAATAGTGACAGTAATTTCTTCCCCTTCTTTGGCACCAGAGATGGCCTGCTCAATAATAGGCATTAAAGGATCACGTCCAAAGACAAAATTCACTCGCATCGGACGGGAAAACCAGGAAGGGGTTTTCTTCCCCTCGATTTCAAGCTGATAATTAAGGATCACCACCATATTGGGAGCTACTTTTTTCTCTTCCATAAACCCTCCTCACTGCTTGGCAAGATTAAATCTAAAATCTACTAAACAAATAAAGTTCGGTCAAATTAGAAATGACTAGCAACAGCAAAAAATTCTAATAAGCTATTTTATCGCGAAGTAAATACCTCGGCGTTGCCCTTTTGAAAGGGGCTCCAAACGCCCCTTTTCCAGCCAAAATATTTCTTCACAAACAAGTTCTAAAAATTCAAAGTCGTGAGAGACTACCAGGAATGAAGTCATTTTGTTTTGAAGGAGGGAAACTAATTTTTGAAAATTTTTCCAGTCTAAATCTCCAGTAGGTTCATCAAGAAGGATGTACTTAGGCTGCATAGTAAGGATAGACCCCAAAGCTACCAGGCGTTTTTCTCCTCCCGAAAGTCGGTAGGTAAGTCTTTTCTCAAAACCCCTAAGCCCCAAAAACTGTAACACTTCTGCTACCCTTTTGGCCACTTCTTGGCGGGAAAGCCCTAAATTGAGGGGGCCAAAGGCTAAGTCTTCTTCTACAGTAGGACAAAAAAGCTGATCTTCGGGGTCTTGAAAGAGGAGCCCTATCTCACGACGGACCGGGTAAAAATCTCTTTCTTTTTTGAGCTCCTGTCCACGGAAATAAATTTTTCCAGCCTTTGGTCTTTCCAGACCAAGCATAAGACGCAAAAGGGTGCTCTTCCCCGCACCATTGGGACCAATAAGCCCGATACGGCTCCCCTCTTTGAGGGAAAAATTAAACCCCTCAAATAGAGGACGCCCTGGATACCCAAAAGAGAGATTTTTAAATTCCAAAAGGGGCTTCATCGGTAGGCCAAAATTGCCATGAAAATAAGGTAAATGCTACCCCCTATCAACCAAAAAAAATCACTCCTAGCCCACGAAAAATGGTGCCACACCGGAAAATAGCCCTGGTAACCACGCAAAAGCATGGCCTCATAAATACGCCGCGAACGATCATAGCTTCGTAGAAAAAGACTAGCAAAAAGATAGGCCCAAACCCGGTAACTCCTAAGAGCTGTACGAGGAACAAAACCACGGAGTTTTGCTGCTTCAAATAAACGTTTGAATTCTCTTTCAAGGAGTTCAAGATATCGTAAAGTAAAGAAAAGAAGTTGTACAAGTTTTGAAGGTAAATACAAGTGATGTAGAGCATGAGCTAACTCAAAAACATTATTTCGAGCAAAAAAGACATAGGTTGTCAAAAGAATAGCGTTTGATTTGCAAAAAATAAATAAGGCCAAAAGTAAGCCCTCTTTCGTGATCCAAAAAGGACCTACTTGTAAAAGGGCGTTTCCCGCAGTGGTAAAAGGTAAAGTAAAAACCACAAAAAAGAGAAAAAAATCCGCCCCAAAAAGGCGTTTTAAAAGGGTTAAAGACCAGGCTCGCCAGAAAAAGGCAAAAAGAAAAGAAGAACACAGGGCCCAAAAAACCGCTTCCCAGGTTTCGGCTGTAGCCACCAGCAGGGCGTAACCGAAGCAGAAAAGGACCTTCAGCCTAGGATCTGGCCTTGCCACTTGTCATTGCCCTCGCTTTAAAATAGGCCAAAAAACCAAAAACCCCCACAATATACCCTAGGCCACTAAAGATGTCCCGCCAAGGGATAGTAGTCTTAGAAGGTGGAACAGCTCCCGACGGGGGTTCAGGTGTTAAAACCATTTCCGCCCGGTGCCCCATACCGGCGTAGGCTATAATTTTTATTCCTTTTTCAATCTTTTCAGGAAGCTGGAGCGTAAAACGGCCTTCTTGATCCGTCCGGGTGTGAAAGGTACCACGAGGAGTAACTACCTCAATTTTTGCATTTTTCGCCGGTCTTCCATCGTTGAAAAAGACTTCACCCTCAAGATATCCTTTTTGATAAGTGGCGAAAATATTGATACGATGAGCCTGCACAGGAAAGGCCCAAAAAATCAAAAAAAGAAGGAGGAAATATCTCATTGGAAGATCTCCGGTCTTACTTTTTGAAGATAGAGACAAATAAAAGCTGAAACCACACCCTCCACAAGGGCCACGGGAAGATGAGCAGCTAAAATGAGTTTGGCCACGGCATGAAAGCTTTCACCCGCCAAGAAAAGCTCAAGGGCCACCAAGAAACCGGCTAAAAAAATAGCCAAGGCTCCGGCAATAAAACCCCCTACTACAACCCCACGCAACCCAAAACGGAAGAAAAATTTCCCAAACCAGGCTCCAACAATACCGGCAAAGGCCAAGTTAAAGGTGTTAACCCCCAAGGTGGTTAATCCACCAAATTGGAATAATACGGCCTGCAAAAAAAGACAAATCAAGAAAGCAGGGAAGGCGGCCATTCCTAACATCAATCCCAAAAGACCATTGAAAACCAGGTGAACAGAACTAGGGCCTAAGGGGAGATGAATTAAAGAAGCTACAAAGGCTGCAGCTGTAAGGAGTGCCGCCCGTGGAATGGTTTCTGGAGTAAGCCTTTTCAGGCCTATCGCCGTTCCTAAAAGAGAGAGCACTCCCCCTGCTATGAGAACCGATGCCGGAAGGATGCCTTCAGAAATATGCATTATCGCCCCACTGGAGACGGATAAGCCCGGAGCCAAATAACGGCATCAAGCTCTAAAGGGTATTCGCGACCGTCTTTTTTCAAAGGTTTACCCTCACTCAAAACTGCAAAACCCCACCACCCTGCCCAAGGAATGGTATAACAGAATTCTCCAGCTTGATTCGTTTTTAAGACCTGGGTTACGAAAGGCCCAGAAACTTCTTTTACGGAACCATCATTTAGATATTCAACCTCTATTTCGGCCCCAGAGAGGGGTTTGCCATTTTTTAATACCAAACCACAAAAAAGATTTCCCGCCCATAGACCATAAGGTCTTACTAAAGGAACTATTTCGATGGGAAGCCCAAGGTAAACATCCCATCCTGTCTCTGCTCCAAAAGCATTTACGATTACTTTGGTAATTTGTTGAATGAAGACCTCCTCAGAAGGTTCAAAATAGGGGGTCGGAATGACATAAAAAATATGATCTCCAGGCCGCTTAAATTGGTAAGTAAATTGCCAAGCACGCACCTTTTGAGAGCTTTTTTCTCCCCGCCAAGGGGCATAAAGAGGCCATTTTATCTCTTTAAGCCCCTGAGAAAGATCAAAATGTTTCCCCCTCACCCAAACCCCAACTTTCAGAGGCCTCTCAAGATCCATGGCTGGTCCACCTTGCATGGGATGTGTAAAAAATATCCTGATCTCTAAATTTCTTGTAGGAAAAGAAACCAAATCTTTTTCAGGAAATAAAACCAGAAAATGAGCCCAAACGTTTATTCCCCAACCCCACAAACAAAAAAGAAAGATTAAAAGGAATCTTTTCATAACCCCTTCCTTTGTTACTTTTTTAGTTTAAGTAGCACGTAACAAGAGTTCTCCAAACTGTCAAGAAAAACTTTATCTCACGAAAATCTTAGAAAAAAGGTTGTTGCTGCTTGAGGAGAAGATGAAAAGTTTAGCTTATGGTGGAGATGGGGGGATTCGAACCCCCGACCTCCACGTTGCGAACGTGGCGCTCTCCCAACTGAGCTACATCCCCGTATTGCTAAGGAAGGTAACGAGAAAGGAGATATCTGTCAACTAAGCTTGGCCCTGAGCGGCAGCAGCCTTCTTGGCATTTAACTTGGCTGCCAAGCGCGAAATTTTACGGGCTGCAGTACGATGATGAAGAGTGCCTTTGGAGACCGCACGCTGAAGCATACTTTGGGCACGCCGGAAGGCCTCTTCCGCTTCCTCAATGGTTCCCTGTTGCAAAGTGGCAAGAAATTTTTTGATCTCGGTTTTGACCCGGGTTTTGATAGCCTTATTGCGCATCCTCCGTTTGAGGCTTTGTCTCAAAGCCTTAGCTGCTGAACGATGTTGAGGCAAGACAATCCCTCCTTTGATAGAAATTCCGCGTGCGCTATATAATACGTCATGGAAATGGTGTCAACGCCTCTTTCACAAATTGAAATTCGTATCGGGACTTCAGGCTGGAATTACCCGCACTGGAGGGGAGTATTTTACCCTTCCGGACTTTCTCAAAGAAAATGGCTTTCCTACTACGCCTCATATTTTGATACCGTAGAAGTAAATGCCACTTTTTATGGTACTCCTAAGGAAACAACACTTCGCCGTTGGTACGAAGAAACTCCTCCTGATTTCCTCTTTGCTCTTAAGGCCAGCCGTTTTATCACCCATATCAAGCGCTTAAAAGATATTGAGGAGCCCCTCAAGCGGTTTTATTTTGTTATTTCTCCTTTGAAAGACAAAATTGGACCTCTTCTCTTTCAGTTTCCGCCAACCCTTAAATACCAGCGGGAGGTGATCGCAAATTTTCTAGCTCTTCTTGATCAACACTTTCGCACCGCCATTGAGGTTCGACACCAAAGTTTTCATACCGAAGATTTTTTAGAACTTTTAATTACTCATAACGTGGCCCTCTGTCTCTCAGATACTGCCGGGCGTTATCCTTCGCTTTTTGAAGTCCTTACGGCAGATTTTGTTTATATTCGTCTTCACGGTTCAAGAGTACTTTATCGTTCTTGCTACACCGAAGAAGAGTTACAAACATGGGCACAAAAAATAAAGAAATGGGCCAAACCCACTTACGTTTATTTTGATAACGACGCTCTGGGATGGGCTGTCCCAAATGCTTTGCGTCTCAAAGAACTTCTCGGACAACCCGTTAAGGGACTTCCCTTAGAGGCTCGGGAACTTTTAAAAAAACGTCCTCGAGATTAAACTGCCAGCATGGCCTCTCTTAAAAAGCTTATCTCAAAAATCGAAGATCTTTTACCCCGGCCGGTTCGTTTAATGGAAGTTTGTGGTACCCACACGGTTAATATTTTTCGTTATGGCTTGCGCAGCCTGTTTTCTAAGAAGATCACCTTGATTTCAGGCCCGGGTTGTCCGGTTTGTGTTACCCCGCAGGAAGAAATCGACTATTTCATCACCTGTGCTTTACAACCAGGTATAATTTTGGCCACTTTTGGCGATATGATTCGTGTACCAGGCAGCCAGGGCTCTTTGAAAGAAGCACGGGCTCGTGGGGCTAACGTGAAAGTAGTTTATTCACCGCTTGATGCTCTAAAATTAGCTCGGGAAAATCCTGACTATAAAATAGTCTTTGCGGCGGTGGGCTTTGAAACTACAGCACCTGCGGTGGCGGTAGCTGTTCTTGAAGCTAAAAAAGAAAAAATACCTAATATCTTTTTTGCGGTAAGCCATCGCACCATGCCGCAAGCCTTGCGAGCACTTTTGGGTTCTGGAGAAATTGAGTTAGACGGCCTCATTCTTCCAGGCCATGTTTCAACAATAACAGGTGCTGGTTATTTTTCATTTATTGCCAAAGAGTATTCTTTACCAGCGGTAGTAACAGGGTTTGAGGCGCATCAAATCGTACATGGTATTTACCTACTTGCCAAACAAATCTCTGAAGGGCGCACAGAGGTTGAAATTGCCTATCGAGAGGTTGTGACTTGGGAAGGAAACCCCATGGGAAAACAGTTGATTCGCAAGGTTTTTGAGCCCTGCGACGCTTACTGGCGTGGTCTTGGCCTGATTCCTCAAAGTGGTCTAAAACTTCGAGAAGAGTTTAAGGCCTTTGATGCTAAGATAGCCCTACCGCTTGAAGTCCCCGAAGCCCAAGAAACGCCAGGTTGCCTTTGTGGAAAGATTATTTGCGGGAAAGCAACACCTCCTCAATGCAAACTTTTCGCCAAGGCGTGCACCCCAGAAACTCCTAAAGGACCTTGCATGGTTTCAAGCGAAGGGACTTGTGCGGCCTGGTATGCCTATGGAACAGAACATGCCCAGTAAGCTTGTACAAAAAAACATCATGGAGGCTAAGCGCGGGGTTAAGCTCCGCCGCACAGGATTTGGGCAACGCGTGTTTCTAGACCTTACTTCCGATGAGGTTTATACGCGTAGGGTGGCCCAAAAGACCTTTAAATTGTTGAAGGAGTTTATACCGAAACGAGAACTTCCTCAAAAGTTTTGAAGAGGCCCCTTCTCGATAAATTCTCTGAGGGCCTTTGCAGTATAAGTGTCTTGTTTGAGCAATTCCTCAGGAGGGCCACTAACCAGGACTTCGCCCCCCTGATCTCCGCCCTCAGGGCCTAGGTCGATTATCCAGTCAGCTTCTTTAATAACGTCGAGATTGTGCTCAATCACCAATACTGTATCGCCCCTTTCTACCAAACGATGGAAAAGGGCCAAAAGTTTTCTTATGTCAGCAATATGAAGCCCGGTAGTTGGCTCGTCGAGGATAAATAGGCTTCCGCCCTTTTTGCCTTTTATGAATTCGGCAGCTAGTTTAAGGCGCTGGGCTTCTCCTCCGGAAAGCGTAGGACTAGGCTGGCCAAGGGTAAGATAATCAAGTCCAATTTCACAGAGGAGCTTTAATGGTTCGGCGAGTTTGGGGACTCTTCTGAAAAACTCAAGAGCCTCTTCCATCGTCATAGAGAGGATCTCGGCTATATTTTTTCCTTTATATTGCACGCTTAAGGTTTCTTCATTGTAACGTGCCCCACCACAGGCTTCACAAGTAACGTAAACTTCGGGTAAAAATTTCATTTCCACCCGAAGTTGTCCCTGGCCTTTGCAATGCGGGCATTGACCTCCTTCGAGATTGAAAGAGAAACGACTAGGCCCAAAACCTCTGGCACGAGCTTCAGGGAGCCCGGCAAAGAGTTCTCGTATGCGATTCATAAGGCCCACATATGTTGCAGGAGTAGAACGGGGTGTTCGCCCGATAGGGCTATGGTCAACCACTACGACACGTTTAAGAATATCTGCCCCTTCCATACCGCACAGATATTTAAAGCCTTCTCCCTTTTCACGCCGTTTGAGATTTTCATAAAGGACATCCATGACAAGGGAAGACTTCCCGGCCCCAGAAACCCCAGTTACTGCTACAATTACCCCTAAAGGGATAGCTATATCTATTTCCTTTAAATTCCTGGCACAAGCCCCGTAAAGTCTCAAAAAATTTTGAGGTTTGCGCTTATAGCTTGTTAGTTGATACCTTGCAGGGTCTTTGAGAACCCGAGCAGTGATTGAAGAAGAATGTTTAAGGAGTTCTTTAAAAGGTCCTTCAAAGACAATCTTTCCTCCCCTTCGTCCTCCTCCAGGGCCCAAATCCAAGATCCAATCTGCCATCCGAATAGTTTCATCATCGTGTTCTACCACGATGACGGTATTCCCTTTATTTTTAAGTTTTCTCAAGGCCTTAAGCAAAAGGATATTATCGCGAGGGTGAAGTCCAATGGTGGGTTCATCGAGAACATAACAAACCCCGGTAAGAATAGAACCGAGCTGGGAAGCAAGCCTTACCCTTTGGGCCTCTCCTCCTGAAAGGGTATCTCCACTACGGGACAAAGAAAGATAACCAAGCCCTACCTCACAAAGAAATACCAGTTTCTCTCGGGCTTCTTTTAAGATAGGTTCGGCAATAACTGCCTCTTTACCCTCAAACTTCAAACCTTCCAGAAACTTTAGCGCTTCTACAGCTGAAAGATCTGTAAGTTCACTGATATTTTTTCCACCTACACGAAAGGCAAGGGCTTCTCGCCTGAGGCGGCTTCCATTACAGAGTGAGCAGATCTTTTCCCCCACCCTTCCAAGACCTTCACAGCGAGGACATGCCCCGGCTTTAGTGTTGAAAGAAAATAAAAGGGGGTCAGGAACAGGAAGAGAAATTCCACATTGAGCACAAAAAGCTTTGGCGCTTAATAGGAGTTCTTCTCCCTCTGGCCCCAAAATAATAGCTTCTTCTCCACCTTCTGCGAAGGTTTCTTGCAAAAGACGCTTTACGGAGACCCTGTTTTGGGGGGAGACTTTTATCTGACCGATTTCGATCTCGATGGTGTGCTCCCGAAAACGAGAAAGTTCGGGAACCGGAGGAAATTCTACTAAACGCCCATCTATACGGGCTCTGTGGTGCCCGGCCTTTAGGGCAGCCTCAAAAAGAGGGCGATGATAGCCTTTACGCCGTCTTACTTTCGGGGCCAAAAAAGCCACTTTTGTGCCACCAAACTTATCTTCCAGGAGTTCGAGTAAGGCCTCTATATCGGTACGAGATAAGGGCCTTTGACACTGAGGGCAAAAGGGGAGCCCTACTTTGGCAAAAAGGAGGCGCAAATAGTGATAGATTTCCGTCAAGGTTCCAACTGTAGAGCGAGGGCCGGCCTGACTAGTACGCTGCTCAATGGCTACAGTTGGGGGAAGCCCGCGAATCAAATCCACTTCTGGTTGTTCGTAAAGTTTGAGAAATTGGCGTACATAAGTAGGGAGACTCTCGATATAGCGTCTTTGTCCTTCAGCAAAGATAAGATCAAATGCCAAGGTAGATTTTCCGGAGCCAGAAACCCCTGTAATCACCGTAAAGGCGTGGCGAGGAATACGGGTAGAAATGTCTTTCAAATTATGGTGCCTGGCGCCGTATATCTCGATGGCCTGCATCAAAGAGTTCCTTCAAGATATTTTCGCAGCCATACGGCTGTTGGCGTTTGAAGATTGAGAAGCTCTTCAGGAGGACCTTCATAAAGAAGCTCTCCTCCCTGACTTCCACCTTCTGGACCAAGATCCACAATCCAGCTTGCCCTTCTTAAAAGCTCCAGATGGTGTTCTACCACGATGATAGTATTTCCTGCTTCTAGTAAGGCTTTGAAAGCTTCTAAAAGCCTTTCGACATCCATAAAATGGAGACCAACCGTGGGCTCATCGAGGAGAAAAAGGTGCCCGCTGCCTTGTTCCAGAAAAAGGTAGCGGGCAATCTTTAATCGTTGTGCCTCCCCACCAGAAAGGGTGTTCAAAGGTTGGCCTAATTTTAAATAACCAAGCCCTACAGCTTGGGCCGCAGCGAGCCTTCGCCTTAACTCTTCGTGTTCAGAAAAAAACTCTACGGCCTCGTCGATAGTAAGGGCAAGAACTTGAGCAATGTTCTTCCCCCTGTGCGTGATAGCTAAAACCTCTTCCCGAAAGCGGCTTCCCCGACAAACCGGACAAGGAAAATAAAGATCCGAAAGAAATTGCATCTCCACCACTTCTACCCCAAGCCCTCCACAATGAGGACATTGCCCCTCAGGAGAATTAAAAGAAAAGGTCGCAACTGAAAGCCCCCTTTCTTTGGCCAGAGGTTTTCCGGCAAAAATTTTGCGGATGAGATCATAGACCTTAAGATAAGTAGCAGGATTGGCCCGTGGAGATTTGGCAAGAGGGCTCTGGTCAATAAGAAGCACTTGCTTAATTCTGTCAGCTCCCTCAAAACCAGTAAAAGACCCCGGAGGTTCGGTAGCCTCTCCCTTAAGTCGCTTAAGGCCGCGGTAAAGAACATACTCCAGGAGGGAAGATTTCCCTGAACCAGAAACTCCTGTAATAACTGTAAAGCTTCCCAAAGGAAAAGAAACATCAATATTTTTGAGGTTGTGTGCTGAAGCCCCTAAAACTTTGAAAAACTCCTTAGTAGGTAAAACCAGAGGAGCAAGCTTTTTTGGTGTGCGGACCAACTTTAAAGTGCGGCTGGTAGGGGTATCCTTTTGAAGGAGCTCCTTCCCTGGGCCCGCAAAAAGAAGCCTTCCCCCCTGCTCGCCAGCTCCAGGCCCTAAATCTATGACGTTTTCAGCGGCCAAGATGATTTCGGGATCATGTTCTATCACCACCACCGTATTTTGTCTGTCCGCAAGGTTCTTCAAAAAAGAAATGATGCGAGCGGTATCTCGAGGATGAAGCCCGGTAGTGGGTTCATCGAAAAGATAGAGTGTTTCTACCAACTCCGAAGAAAGGGCGCGGGTGAGTAAAGCCCTGGCCACCTCCCCTCCTGAAAGAGTACGACTTTGCCGGTCAAGACTAAGGTAAGAAAGTCCTACCTCGTTTAGATATTTGAGACGTCTTTCAAGCTCCTGCAGGAGAAGGATTGTGGCTCGATCAAAGTCCCCTTTAAGGGCTTCTGAGATAAATTGCCATGCTTCTTTTACGGAAAGGGAATAAAAAGAGGCAATATCAAGCCCTTGAAATTTATACAGCAAGGTTTCCGATTTAAAGCGCGCACCTTTACACCGGGGACAGGGTAAATAAGCCCGGTAGCGAGAAAGCAGGATGCGGATGTGGGCTTTATAGCGTTTAGTTTCTAGCCAATCGAAAATGCCTTTTATCCCGTACCACCTTCCATCTCCATAAAGAATTTTTTCTCGGATAGAGGCGGGAAGTTCTTTCCAGGGCTTATTAAGAGGAATCCCCTGACGACGACAATACTCAAATAGCTCTTCTTCATCTTCCCAAAAAGAAGGCATGGAAAGGATACTTATGGCGCCCTCGGCGAGGCTCTTTTCCGGATCAGGAATAACAAGATCCCAGTCAATATCGATTACGCGGCCAAAACCGCGACATTCAGGACAGGCTCCCAAAGGACTATTGAAAGAGAACAAGTTGGGAGTCTTTTTGGGAAAAGTATAGTTACAATATGGACAACGCGGCTTATTGGTAAAACGAATTTCTTTGCCGTAGGGAAGGTGAACGCGTATCTCTCCGGCAAGGGTAAAAGCCCTCTCGCAGGCCTCAACCAAGCGAGAAAGGTCTTCTGCACTTGGTTTAAGACGATCAAGTACTATTTCAGCTTCTGGCGGTAAGGTTTCAAACTCCTCAAGATCACAGACCTTTCCTTCCCAGAACAGCCGAAAATAACCCGCTTGCAAAAGCCCCTCCTTTAAGAGGGAGACATCTTCTTTAACTTTTACCGGAGCCGTTAGCACAACCTGTTGGCCCCTAAGTTGGGCCAAAATTTTTTGAGCAGCTTCAGTAGCACCTACTACTTCAATCTCTCTTTGACACAGGGGGCAGAAGGGCTTGGCAGCGCGGAAATAAAGCATTTTGGCAAAGTTTGTAATCTCTGTAAGAGTCCCCACTGTAGAACGAGAACTCTTAACAGGGTTAGTTTGACCAATGGCAATGGCCGGAGGGATGGAAGAAATTTCTTCTACTCGGGGTCGAGGTAAACGCTCAAGATATTGACGCAGATAAATAGAGAAGGTCTCTACGTAGCGGCGTTGCCCCTCAGCATAAAGGACATCAAAAACAAGAGTAGATTTACCTGCCCCTGAAACTCCGGTAACAACTGTAACCTTATAGAGAGGGATTTCGAGGTCGAATCCTTTGAGATTATGTTGTCTAACTTTGGAGATTTTAATAGAGGTCACAATTTACCGGCGAACAAAAGCCAAAAAATTTTCCCATCCTAAACGGTTTATAATTACCCCTAATCTTTCTCCGCGGCGACAATATTTACGGTAAAAAGAAAGAGTACGTTCAAGAAGGTGAAGAACTTCTTCCTCACTAGTCAGGGCCACGACCTCCTTAGCCAATTGGGGGTGTCTGCCTAATTTCCCTCCTACTAAAACTTTGTATCCTTTGACTTCTGCTGCTAATACCTGTTTAGGGCAGGCCTTTATACAAAGGCCACAATTAAGACAACGTTCTGTATCAAAAAGAGGCCATCTATCTTGAAGGGTAACAGCCCCCTCCTCACATACTTCTTCACAGACACCACAAGCTACACATTCTCCCGCAAGTTGAGGTACCACTTGGCCAATGAGGCCAAAATCTGCAATTTGAACCTGAGTACAAGCATTAGGGCAAGCAGACAGGGCCACCCGGAAACGATAACGTTTCTGATCTTTAAGAGAAAGGGAACGGTAAAATTCGCCTAAGGAGGCGGTATCTAGGAGAACCTTAAGGCGAGAGACCAAGCTCTCAGCCTCCACTGCTGCCATAGGACAGGCAGCACTCCGACACACCCGCAATTCGTATCCATCGCCTTTTATCATGAATCATTTTTCTAACAATCTCCGAAAGATTTGTCATCTAGAGAACGATCTTGGGGATTTCCATTTCGCCAGCTTCAAAGGCCCGCACAAAAGCTTTTACTACGAGAGGATCAAAATGTTTGCCTGAGCCTCTAACGATGATCTCTTTGGCCTCAAAAGGAGGAAGACCTTTACGATAAGGACGATCGCTAACAAGAGCGTCGTAAACGTCAGCTACTGCCAAGATCCTAGCCTCCAGGGGAATCTCATCACAACGAAGCCCCAGGTATCCTGTTCCATCACATTTTTCATGATGAGCAAGAACAATAGGGATCACCCGCCCAAGGGCCCCTTCTAAGGGTTCAAGAATTTCCGTGCTAGAAGAAACGTGTTTTTTAACTTCTTCAAACTCTTCTTGGGTAAGTTTGGCTGCTTTATAGAGTATTTCCCGGCTTATTTTGAGTTTACCAAGATCATGTAAAAGGGCTGCAGCCCTTAAATCTTCAATTCTTTCATCAGGCAGACCCAAATATTGGGCAATTCTGACGGCATAAACGGAAACACGATAGCAGTGATTTTCAGTATATTCGTCCTGGGAGATAAAATGTCTCAAAATAACCAAAATGCCCCGATATGTTTTTTGAAGTTCTTTCATTTTGCTTCGATAATGATCATAAAGGGTCCCCATAGCATAGGCTGTAATAAGAAGAGTACCTCCCCAGATAGCTAAATCGCGCCAGCCACCATTTTGAAAAGATAAAATTGGTTTTTCTGAAAAAATTTGGGGAAAGAAATGAAGCACAAAAATAACCATCAAGATACTCGCAAAAGCGGTAAAAACAGCATGTCTTTTACCAAAATAATAAGCCGAAAAAACAGTTGGTAAGGTATAAAGGCTGAGAAGGAGGCGCTGAGAATCTACCAGATAATTCATTAATGCCGTAAGGATTACTAAAGAAAGAATAAGCCAAAATTCCTTGTTTACTTTGAGGACTTCCTCAAGAATACGTTCTCGGAAAGAAAACCGGGATCCTTCTCTATTTTCTTTGAGGAGAGAAGGGGTAAAATCCTTCGATCTTTCCTGGCAAATTTCTTCACGTTTTTGGGATTTGGGAACCTCTTGAGGTTCAAAACTGGCCTCGGCTCCCAAAGCTTTAAGACCTTGAAGCAATATTTCGGCCTCTTCTAGGGAGATATCTTCTTGCAAGACAGAAGGGGTCTTCGCAAGTTTTTCGGCAATTTTTACCCCATTATCTGAGACATAAGGGGCCAGAAAAGCAATAATTTCTGGAAAAGATTCTTCCGGAACTTTGTGCAAAACGATCTTGCCTGTCTTAACCATATCCGTAAAGCCTTTTATTTAAGAATTTCTGCCAAACTTTTTAATATCGCTACCTAACCCCCAGACAGTTTGGCTTGTAACACTAACTTGATAATCTCCAAAAGGTCTCTAATTATCATCTTATTAAATCGATACTCCAAAAGACCAACTTTAATATTTTTTAAAAACTTATATTAGCTATTTCAGAGTCAAAAAGTATTCTTTAAAAGAGAAAGGAAAATCCGAATTATCTATAAACTGCCAAAATATAAATTCATCAAAAAGACGCAAGGAACAGCAATCTTTCCTATCTTTTCGAACAAAAAAACGGGCTTACATATGGCCAATTACCATCTTGACAGCAGCTCTTAAGAGAGATATTTTTGCGTCAGTTTCCCCGGTAGCTCAATCGGCAGAGCGGCGGGCTGTTAACCCGTAGGTTGCAGGTTCGAGTCCTGCCCGGGGAGCCAAATGATATGCTCAGCAAAACTCTCCCCCGAGGAAATAGGTTCCGATATCCATAATTCGAGTTTGATTTTGGTCGCTTCTTGGCCGTCCCGGACTTCTTTTCCGTAACCTGGACCACTAAAAAGATTTTTCCGATCTAAATCATCTCCACAAAAAACATCCCAAACTTGAAAAGTTTGGCGCTAATTTGAACGGATAATTTTGTTTGGAAACCTTTGCAAAGCTTTTTCTTAAGGCCCGTTTGAGGATCCTCCGTTTTTCGGAACAATTTCTTGCGGTTGTGCTTGTCATACTAATCTCGACAATTTTGAGGAGTCTCTTGTTGATAAATTGTGAAATAAATTGGATTAAATTCCAATTTTTCGCTAAAGTTAAAGGAGGAGGTGGCTTTTGAAGAAGGTTTTTGTGGCTGGTGGTACGGGTTTTATCGGCCCCCATCTTATGAGGGCTTTTTTAGCCCGGGGTTTCGAGGTAGAAGCTCTCGTGCGTCATCCTACTAAAAAAGATCGGCTTCCTCCGGGGGCACGCCCGGTGTTGGGAGATCCTTTGAGACCTGGTCCTTGGCAAGAAGTATGTGCTTCTGCCCAGGTAGTAGTAAATCTTGTGGGAGCCAATATCTTTTCGCGCTGGACACCAGCTTATAAACGTTTAATCAAAGAAAGCAGAGTGGAGGCTACCCGTCAGATAGTTTCATCACTGCCAAAAGGTACAGTGCTTTTAAATGCTTCAGCCGTTGGATTTTACGGAGCCGACCGTGGTGAGGAAGAAATTACAGAGGAGAGCTCCCCGGGGAAAGATTTCTTGGCACAAGTATGTCAGGAATGGGAAAAAGAGGCCCTAGAAGGAGAAAAACGAGGAATACGCGTTTGTTTGATGCGTTTCGGGATTGTTCTTGGCTCTGATGGCGGGGCTCTTAAAAAGATGCTTCTTCCCTTCAAATTAGGTCTTGGAGGCCCACTTGGTTCTGGTGAGCAATGGTTTCCCTGGATTCACATTGGCGATCTTTGTGAGGCTGCTTGTTTTTTAGCTGAGAAAAACAGTCTAAAAGGTCCTTTCAACTTTGTCTCCCCTGGGATAGTACGCCAGAAAGAATTCGTTAAGGCTTTAGCAAAGGTTTTAAAAAGGCCGGCTGTCTTCCCTGTGCCTAAGTTGGCCTTGAAATTCATTTTCGGAGAGTTAGCAGAACTTTTTCTCGGAGGAGTTAAGGCGCGTCCCCAAAAACTTTTGGAAGCAGGGTTTCGCTTCCGGTTTCCGGATATTGAGCAGGCCTTGAAAAATCTTTTAAAAATTTCTTCTTCATAAGCGATAAAAGGATCAGGAGGTTCAAAAATGGAATGTCAACTAGAATTACTTGAAGAAATAAGTGAAGAAGAACTTGATCTACATATCGAAACCTTGGGGCCTTGTAAGGTGGATACTCCGCTCCAAAAAGATCCCCTTTGTTATGTAACTGATGATATGCGTGTAAGTCTCAAATTATCTGAAGCCTATCTGGAAAAATCACTTTCTCAAGGCAAACTTCCTCCCACGGCAGAGCTAGCAGGCCCGCGACCCAAAATTTATTTTGATCCTTCCAAGACAAGGGCGGCTATCGTTACTTGTGGTGGTCTTTGCCCGGGCATAAACGATGTTATTCGTTCTATTGTTTTAACTCTTTATTATTCTTATGGTGTAAGGCATATATTCGGTATTCGTTATGGTCTACAAGGTTTTATTCCTAAATATGGCCACGACGTTCTGGAGCTCACCCCGGAAGTAGTCTCTAACATCCATGAACTGGGAGGTACTATCCTTGGCACTTCCCGAGGACACCAACCCATTGAAGAAATTGTTGACGCCTTGGAGCGAATGAACGTTCAAATTCTTTTTATGATTGGCGGAGATGGAACTTTCCGGGCTGCCAACAAGATCAAAGAGGAAATTGATAAGCGACAACTCAAAATCGCGGTAGTAGCGGTACCCAAAACTATTGATAATGACATCTTTTTTATTTCCAAGACTTTTGGATTCGATACAGCAGTAGAAATGGCCTGTCAGGCTATTCGTTGTGCCCATACCGAAGCTATAGCAGCGCCTAACGGGATCGGTCTGGTAAAGGTGATGGGAAGATATTCTGGCTTTATAGCAGCCGCGGCTACCCTGGCCCGAAAAGAGGTCAATTTTTGTCTTATCCCGGAAGAAGACTTCGACATTGAGCCCCCTCAAGGTCTTCTGGCTGCTTTAGAAAGACGGCTCGAGACTCGCAAACATGCAGTCATTGTGGTAGCTGAGGGGGCTGGTCAGAAATACGTACGCCCTGACCCCCCGGAATATGACGCTTCCGGAAATCTCAAACTGGGTGATATCGGGAAATTTTTAAAAGAGAAAATTAAAGAATATTTTACCCAAAAAGGAATAGAAATTTATCTGCGCTACATTGATCCGAGTTATATTATTCGTAGTGTACCTGCAATTGTAGATGATCGTATTTATTGCGGTTTTTTAGGACAATATGCCACCCATGCTGCCATGGCGGGAAAAACCGGTCTCATGGTGAGCTATCTAAACGATCGTTATATACACGTACCACTAAAATTAGCTGTTACCAGGAGAAAACACGTCAATCTTAAGAGTCGCTTCTGGCAGTCGGTTCTGGAGTCAACCGGACAACCACCCCTCAAAAACACGTAAGGAGCACCTTATGAAGGCAATCATTTTGGCTGGAGGATCTGGTACCAGACTTTGGCCCCTCTCAAGGGAAGCTTATCCCAAACAGTTCCTGAAATTAAATGGCGATAAATCTCTTTTGCGCCAAACGGTAGAACGACTACTAGCTTTTTTAAATCCAGAAGACCTTCTCATCGTCACGCGCAAAGATTATAAGTTCCACGTAAAATCTCATCTCGCCGGCCTGGAAGGCTTTCATCTCCTTTGTGAACCAACAGGGAGAAATACAGCCCCAGCTATTGCTTTGACACTTGCTTATGCCAAGGAAAGATTCGGTGATCTTTCAGAAGAAACCTTCTTAATATGTCCTTCTGATCATGTTATTGAACCGTCAGAAGAATTTGCAAACATTGTCCAAAAGGCTAGACCAGTAGCACAAGCAGGCTATCTCGTAACCTTTGGTATCACCCCTACCCGTCCCGAAACCGGCTATGGTTACATTCAAAAGGGTAACCCTTTAGAAATTCCTAAAACAAAGGCCTTTGAGGTCTCTCGTTTTACCGAAAAGCCCGATCTGGAAACAGCGCAGCACTATCTCTCTTCGGGCGGTTTTTACTGGAATGCCGGAATCTTTCTTTTTAATTTGAAAACCTTTGAAGAGGAACTGGAAAAATACGCCCCTGAGATATATTCTGCCTTTGCCTCTGGTTTTTCTAAAATGCAAAAAAAATTTTCGGATCTTCCTGATATTTCTATTGATTACGCCTTGATGGAAAAATCTTCTCGCGTGGCCGTAGTTCCCTTAAATCTCTATTGGAACGACATAGGCTCTTGGGACGCCCTTTTTGATATTTTAGAAAAAGATAGCGCTGGTAACGCCAAGGAAGGACGCGTAATTACCATTGATACCGAAAATTCTCTAATTTTAGGGAACAAACGTTTGATCGCTACCATTGGTCTTGAAGGACATCTAGTAGTAGAAACTCCAGATGCCCTCCTTCTCGTAAAAAGGGGACAAACTCAGAAGGTGAGCGAGTTAGTAAAACAACTCAAGACCCTAGGCTATCCTGAAGCCACAGAACACGTGACCACCTATCGTCCTTGGGGAAGTTATACGGTTCTCGAAGAAGGCCCCCGTTACAAAATAAAGCGTATTGTAGTAAATCCGGGAGAAAGACTGAGTCTCCAAATGCATTATCATCGTTCTGAACACTGGGTAGTAGTAAAAGGAACAGCCAAGGTCCAAATTGGAGAAGAAGAAATGTATCTTCACGAGAACGAATCTGTATTTGTGCCTAAATCTACTAAGCATCGCCTGGAAAATCCTGGGAAAATTCCCTTGGAAATAATAGAAGTTCAAAATGGTGAGTATCTTGGAGAAAACGATATTGTACGTTTTGAAGACGTTTACGGACGGGAAAAAGATTAATAATGGTGCCGAGGGCGGGAGTCGAACCCGCACGGGGGTGAACCCCAGTGGATTTTGAGTCCACCGCGTCTGCCAGTTCCGCCACCTCGGCTAACTATAAAAATCAATTAACACAAGCTTGGTTTTCCCGCAACGATCCTAAGGATATTTGGACTCCAAAGAAAAGTTTACGTAGAAATAAGAAAATTTTAGTGCTTTTCGGAAAGATATTCTTTGGCTACCGAATTCCGAGGATCAAGAATCAAAATATCTCGAAAAAGAGCTAGGGCCTCTTTGTGACAACCGGAAAGTTCTAGGGTCAGGGCCAGCTCGGTGAGGAAGGCCACATCGGTGGGATAAAGGGTCAGCATCTTCCGGCACACCACCTCGGCCTGGCGGTATTTTTTCTCCTCCCTGAGGGCACGGGCCAGGCGCAGGTTGCCGTAATAATTGTAGTAGTCGATCTTGAGGACGCGGTACATCAGTTCCTCCACCCTTCGCCAGTCCTTACGGGCCAGATAGGGAAGACTCAGCCCCAGGAGGGGTTCCACCGCCTGCGGCGCCGCGGCCGCGGCGATCTGGTAATGCTCTATGGCGTTTCGATAGCGTCCCTCCAGGTAGTAAAGCCAGCCCAGACGGAGGTTAACCGTGTAGGCCCGGGGAAAGGTCTCGTAGACCGGACGCAGGGCCTCTCGGGCCCGGGCATAGCGCCCCTCCCGCTCCAGACGATAGGACTCGTAGTAGGCCTTCTTTATGCCCTCGTAGTCCAGGGCCTTAAGCGGGGCACTCCAGCACACCAGCAGCCCCAAGAGAAAAAAACCCCCCCGGACCAGAGATCTCACTTGTATCCCTCTGCGGGCCACGGTTAAAAGTTAAAACCGAAAAAGGCGGTGAGCACGCTCTGGTTCACAGCCTTCTCGGACTCGATCTCCTTATAGGTGTTCCAGCTTGCCGTAAGACCCAGGACATACTTTTTCCGATAACGATAGGTTACCTCTCCGGTGACTCCGCCCCGATACTTTTCGGTGAGGTTGTAAACCACGAACCCGGCCCGTTTCACCGCAAAGACCTGCTGCCCCGCCCACCCGGAAAGCTTGACGCTTAAAGGTCCCCGGGTGCAACTGGCCGAAAGCTCCAGGGAGTAGTAGTTTTCCATGGAAAGGCCCAGTTTTTCGTTTTCGTCCAGGTTTATGTAGTAGCCCCGGGCTTCGAGATAGAGAGAGCGCTCGCCCAGCTTCAGGAAGTAGCCCGCGTGCGGAGAGAACTGGAGCACATCCACCCCCCGGTGATAATCCGAGTAGGCCACCTCAAGACCCACATTCCAGCGATAGGGCACGAGATAGGTGAGGTCTCCGAAAACGATCTTTCCGTCGTCGGTGAGGTCGTCGTCGCTGGAGATGTAGTGGCCCCCCACCCGCAAGGAGAGGTTGGGATGGAGGCTTCCGGTGTTGGTGTAGGCCAGGGTTAGGTCGGTCTGATCCAGATCGTTATAGCCGGAGTCGTAGTTCAGGTGAAGCTGAGAGACCGCGGCTTCCACCCCGTGGTGAAGGCCGTCTCCGAAACTCCCGTAAGCGGTGAGGGCGTACCCGTCCTCCTTGAAACGAGAGTTGCCGTAGTTGAGATAGGTCCCGTACAGGGCCATGTACTTTTTGAGGGTTCCCGCAGGGGTTCCTCCGGCCAGGAAAAGTCCCAGGGCCGATACCGTGAGAACCGTTCTAAGCATTCTCCTCATCGTTTTCCCTCCGTCTAAGTCTCAGGGTTCGTCCTTTTCTCCGGATAACCACTTCCTCAAACCCCGCCAGGGGATGGATTTTTACGGCGGTTTCCACCTCGTAATCACTAAAGATAATCCTTCCGCGGAAGTCAAATCTTCCCAGGGCCTGATAGCGGGCCTCCAGACGCAAAAAAGAGGGCCAGAAGGAAATCAGGAAGAGATACAGCCCTTTTTTGAGGGGAGGCAGCAGGATTTCCAGCGGAAGGTGGTCGGACCAGGAGATCCCCGGGCGGAGGTTCAGGGGGATCCTGGGGGCGGCCAGGAAGAACCAGCGCAGGGGGGAACGGTTCGTCCCCTCGTAATTCAGGAAACAGAAGGCCGCCCCCCGCTGGGCGAAGTAAAGACGCGCCTTTCCGTCGGTGAGGTAAAAGGTCCCGTCAGGGGCCATCTTTACCTCCAGGTGGAGGATTTCCCCGGAGCCTCCCTCCCCCTGCACCTCGTAGGTGAATTTTTGCCCCAGAAGAAGGTTGAGGCTCTGTTTGAGCCGTTTTTCCGGGAGGGCGGGTTCCACCGTTTCCCCTTCGGCGGGAAGGGAAAGGGCGTGAAACTCTCCGTTCCTGAGATAACCGCTGAAGAGAAAGGGAATGGTGGGAGACCCCAGCTCCGGCCCGGTTTGAAGGTGGAGGTGGAGATGCGGTTCCGGAGAATAGCCGGAACTTCCGCAAAGCCCTACGAGGGCTCCCTTCACCACCCAGTCCCCCTTCTTTACCTTTACGGTGCCCGGGCTCAGGTGGGCCAGCACCGCGTAAAAACCCCGCTGGTCGTGGATGACCACATAGTTGCCCCAGGGCTGTTCGCGGTTGGCCGAGCCCGGAGGCTCGTCCGGGAGACCGTCCACCACCTCCACCACGCGCCCGCTCACCGGGGAGAGAACGGGCTTGCGGTAGGCGTAGTAGTCCTCAAGGCGCGTTCCGTCTCCGCCGTGGGTGCGTCCCTCCTCGTCGGTAATCACGAAATCGAGGGCGTATCGCCAGGGCCCCTTGTGGGTGAACTGTCCGTCAGGCCCCTGCCACACCGTCCAGCGACCGCTCACCGGAAGCTCCACTTCCCAGGCCGTGGAGGGAAACCGTTTCTCCCAGGTCAGGTAGTGATCCAGGGTGCTTTCCGGGGTTCCACGATAATAACCGGTGAGACGACGGTATCCCGAGACCCCCAGCGCGTACAGCACCAGCAGGGTGGTTAGATTGAAGGGCAGGGCAAAGGCCGGAAGACCGAACCTTTCCCAGAAGGCCCGGGAGGCCTCGGTGAGGGGGACGGCCATGGCGGAGGCGATGAGCGCCAGGAGGTAGCTCCTGGGTGAGGGAATCAGGAAGACCCCGCCCAGGGCCATGGCGATGAGGATAAAGTTGAAGTGGGCGAGGTTGGAAAAGGCCTCCGCGGAGGATCCGGTGAAGAGGTAGACCAGGAGGCTTCCGGCCAGATACCCCGTCAGAGCGAGAAGGGCCAGGATACGAGAGGCCAGAAGAAGCACCAGAAAGAGTCCCAGTCCCACCAGGGGATGGGGCATGAAAAACACCGCTCCCAGGGCCCTAAGGAAGCCGTCAAGCCACAGGGGAAGGGAGGTGAAAAGGAAGAGTTTGCGGGCGTAAAGGGCCTTTACGAACAGGTTGGAGTAGTGGTAGGAGGCCAGGGTGGCGATGAGACTTCCGATCACGAAGGGAAGGCTCAGCACAGGAAGTCTGAGGTAGTAAGAGAAGGCCGAGGAAAGGCCGTAGGTCAGAAAGAAGGTGAAGACACCCATGAGCACCAGGAAGAGGAGACTCAGGAGGTCGAGCCGGAAGAAGTAGCCTATGGAGAGCCCCACCAGCAGGGGGTTGTATATGTAGAAGTCCAGTCGCAGAAAGTCTTCCTTAAGGCCCAGGAGGCGGGCGCAGAGGTAGGCGGAGAGCAGGCAGACCAGGGCGGAAAGCCCCAGATTGGGATTGAGGACCAGGGTGAAAAGCAGGATGGCCAGTCCTCCGGCCGGGCGGGAGAAAAAGAGCACCCCGGAGTAACTGTTCAGGATGGAGTTTGCGACGGGCCTTAAGTCTCTCATCGCAGGTGTTCGGGTATCCTTTCCCGGGCTACGATGTCCTCCAGGGTTTCGGCCTCGCGGATCACCTCAACCCTTCCCTCCTCGGTAACGAGGACCACCCGGGGTCGGTAGGTGATGAACTGCATCCACTGGGTCACATTGTAGGCTCCCACTGGGGACAGGATCAGCCTGGTGCCCCGGGAAAGGGGAGGGAGTAGGGCGTTTTCCTCCACCACATCTATGTTCATGCACAGGGGGCCGTAGAGCACGCAGGGCTCCGGGGGACCGGCCACCTCTTTCTCTATTTCCACCCGGAAGTGGTACCAGAAGGAGGTGAAGAGCAGGTTCACTCCCGCGTCGAGCACATAGGCCCGCCGGCCATCCGGAAGACGCTTGCAGACCCGCACGGTGGTGATGAGAAAGCCGGCCTCGTCCACCAGGGCCCTTCCGGTCTCCAGGATCAGGAGGGGGTAGTCTCCCGGGGGGAGAGAGGCCAGAAGAGCCCGGCCGATCCGCTCCGCGTATTCCGAAAGCGGTGGCACCGCCACCTCCGGAGGAAGGTAGAGTCCCTTTAGACGGTTGCGGGAGGGAAAACCCCCGCCCAGATCCAGATACTCGATGGTCCAGCCGAACTCTTCCTCCAGCCTGCGGGCGAGACGCACCAGCTTTTCCGCGGCCCGACCGTAAGCCTCCGGCTCCAGGATGAAGGTGCCCTGATGACAGTGAAGGCCCACCACCTCGAGCCGGCCTCCGGCGGCGATCCTCCGGGCCACATTGAGCACCTCGCCGGACTCCAGGTTGAAACCGAACCGATCCCATCGGGGATAAATCCCGGTGTCCATGTTCACCCGGAGACCGATGCGGATCTTTTTCTCCGTCTCCCGGGCGATTTCCTCCAGATCCAGGATCTCGTCCAGGGAATCCGCATTTATGCGGGCTCCCTCCTCCACCGCTTTGCGCAGGATTTCTTTGGGCTTGTAAGGTCCGTTGAAAACGATCCGGTCTCCGGACATCCCCAGCCTTCGAGCTTTTTCGTATTCGAAGTCCGAAACCACCTCCGCGCTGGCCCCCTCCTGGTGAAAGATGCGGCAGATGGCGTCCAGATAGTTGGTCTTGTAAGACCAGCTGAATTCCACCCGGGGATAGTATCCCTCGAAGAGTCTTTTCAGGTACCGAAACTGCTGACGCAGTCTTCTTTCGGAAAAGACGAAGAGCGGAGACCCGAATCGTTCCACCAGATCTCTTACCGGCACTCCGTCGATCTCCCGTCGCAGGAGCCGGGAAAGACTGCTTTTTTTGTCCCGTAGGAGACCGACCTGGAGTTTGACGATGGTGGGTTTCTGATAAGTTCTTTTCATCTTTCCCCCCTGGTGACCATGTGCTGAAATATCTCTAGATCCGTTACCAGATCGTCGGTGAAGCGGATGTAGAGCTTTCCCGCGGGATATTCCCAGTCTCTCTCGGGTTCCTGCCCCAGGGCGGCCCGGAGCAGTCTTTCCGGAAGGTTTATCCCCACTCCCACGGCGAAGTACACCCAGGCCGGAAAGCGGGGATTGATCTCGATGAGGTAAATGTCCTCTCCGGAAACGATGGTCTCGAGCTCGAAGGCTCCTCGCCAGCGAAAGTGTCGCACGAATTCCTCCGCGGCGGTTAGAAGTCCCGGATGGGTTACCGTAACCCCAGTCCAGATTTTCCCGAGGGAGGTGATCCAGAGCTTTTTGATGGCCAGGAGACCGAAGTGGCCGCCCTCCCCGTCTCCCACGCCCACCACATTCATTTCCTCGCCCTCCACCACCTCTTGAAGGATCACGGGGTAGCCCCATTCCGCGGCGATGGTCTGGAAGTGCTGCCTGGCCTCGGCCTCGGTATAGGCCCGCAGGGCTTTGTAAAAGAGTCCCTTGACCATCACCGGAAACCGAAGTTCGGAAAGAGCACGGCCCAGTTCCTCGTAGGAAGAGACCGACAAGGTAGTTGGAATCTTTATACCCATAGCCTCAGCCACCCCTGGCAGACGGTCTTTTGCCCGCAGTCGGAACTGTTCCCGAGTGGGAAGAAAGGTCTTGAGGCCGTAGGAGGCTAGTTGCGGAGCCAGATCTATGAAAAGGGGAAGCTCCGCGTCGAGAGTCGGGATGACTACCTCCAGGCCCTCCCGTTCCTTGATGTAAAGGAAGCGATTCAGGAAGGGTTCCTCGCCCTCGGAGGGGTAGGGCATGAGATAGGCCCGATCTATGAGTTCCGTAAGGTAAACGCCCGGTTCCATGGCGTCGTAGGCCAGCCCCACGATGGATACCGGAGTCTTTCCCTCCCGTAGTCCCTTGATGATGCCCAGTCCCGGCCCCGGATTGTCCACGGCGTTTATCCCAGAGACCGCTACCTTAATCATGACTTTTCCTCCAGAGCCCATATCTCTTAAGATCCTCCAGAAATTCCTCTACGTCTCGTTCGGCCTCCTCAAATGAAACCCTATATTCCTCTGAGAGCGCCATGCTAATTTCTGCAGGAGATAACCCTTCTTTGAGCTTCCGCAGGATGAAAAGGCCGGTTTCGTTTACGGTGTAGCTATTACCTGTTTCCGGATCGAAAATAAAACCTTCATCATTCATAGCCAAGCGTGAAATCTTCATTTCAGGCCCCCCTTACTTCTGGTGTTCCTGAAGCCATTCTACAACATCCCAAGGGGTAATCCCGTAGGAGAAGGTCCATTCTTTCAGAGGACGATCCCATTCCGGAGTAACTCCATGGGCTTTGAGGATCTCTTCGCAAGTCCTCCGGTCTAAACCGTAAAACGCACAAACCTCCTTCAAGGTTCTTCGGCTAGGATGCGAGATAGCGGTTCCTTTTCCTGGGCGAATGCTGGAAGAATGTTTATGACGGATTATCAGAGCATAAAGATCAGCCGGAGAGCTTTTATTCAAGCGGGCAAGCTCTTTGAGCGTCATCCGAGAGGAAGGAATTTTAAATCCTTTGGCTTCCAGAAACCGTAGGGTTTCTTCCAGGGAAAGATTTTCTCTTTTGACCAAAGCCTCAAGAGGAAGGAGTTCGGTATGAGGTATAGGAGGAGGTACGGCCGGTTGCGGCCAAGAGTTTTTGAAGTGAGCTTGAAGGCTTACCAGCCAGCTTGCCGGAGGAAGATCCTTTATCGTCAAAGCCGTGAGGATCACCGTTAGCAAAGTCAGCGAAACGAAGGGTTTGCTTGGGACCTTGGTCGAACCTAAGTAGCGTTTAAAGGGTCTCCAGTTGAGATAAAGATGCCAGATAGCGAGAACCATCATCAGGATTCCAAAAAGGATGTGAATGGACTCCCACTGATCCTTTCCCAGGCCCAGAAGACGCCAGTCTGTCCAGTAGGCCACACTACCAGGGGGCATGATATAGAGCACCAGTCCAGTCAGAATCACCAGCCCCGCAGAATAGAAAAGAAAAAGACTAACCCAGCTCCTCATCTACATAACTCTTTCAACTTTTTTGAGGACACTTTCTAAGATCTATGGTCTGATCCCGCTCCATAAGCATTATCCGACAGGCCATGTATTCCTTGATACCTCGTGCCGCCCAGAAAGGAGGCCGATAAGCCCAGATCTTGACCTTCTCTCCAGTTTTAAGCTCGGGATAATCGTTCAGCCAAAGAGGAGAAATCCTAAAATGGCCTACCCTACCCTCCTTATCCCTCACCTCGATAACCAACCATTTGATTTGCGGGCGACCTATGCCGGGACGGATCTTTCGGGACACGATTTTTCCGGAAAAGATCTGAGCTTTCATGCCGAATCTCCACCGGGGCTTGCCTGGTCCTTCGCGAAGAACGAGGACTTCTCCAGTATCTAGATTTTTGATCTCCGCCGCTACTAAAACCGGCTGGCCGGTAAATGCCGTGCGTGGAGGAACCCAACCCTTGACCTTTATCCGGCTCCCTACGGTAAAGGGAGGCTTGAGCTTCCACCATTCGGGATAGAGCCGCACCTTCATCTCTTCCTTATCCGTAGCGAGCACCGCCGTTACAAAACCGAACTTGGCTTTAGGGGAAGCCTTTTCCACCTGAATCTCTTTTACCGTTCCCTCCACCTCTTGCATGAGAATCCGCGGCGTCTTTCCCATAGCCACTCCAAACCACAGAAGAAGGAAAAACAGAGCCAGGGATTTAATTTTTCCTTTGTTCATGGCTACAACCTCCTTGGTTTATTTTTTCATCAAATCCTTAAGCAAAGGATATGCCACTCCTGAAAGCACTTAAAAACCGCCGTAGGCGGAACCTTAAGGCCCCGCAAAAGCTCCCCATTCCATGGCTTACGGTGAGGGAACGAAACCCCTCCGGTTCTTGAGCGAAAGCTTTACAGGAACACCACTTCGGAAAATTTTCCGAAAGGAGGGGTTATTCCTCGGAAGGTTTTCCGAGGGGAAGTCGGAGGATAAAAACGGTCCAGCCGGAGCGCACTTCAGCTTGGACCTCACCACCGTGGGCCTCGACGATGCGCTTGACGTTAAAGAGACCGAGGCCAAAGCCCCCGGGCTTCTGACTCTTATAAGGCTTGAAAAGCTCGGTGGCCTTTGGCAGGAGACCTGCGGAATCGGCTACTTCTATTTCGTAAAACTTATCTTTGACCTCGCCACTAACTCTAAGCCTCCGGGGAGGAGACACCTCCGCCAAAGCCTCTAGGGCGTTGCGGACCACATTGCGCAAGACCACGCGCATTCTCTCCGGGTCCACGAAAAGCCTTGCGGGTTGAACGTCGATCTCCACTTCTACGCCAAGATCCTTTATCCTTTCGGAAAATTCCCCGAGGACTTCTCGGAGGAGATCAGCTATGCTGACCTCAACGCGGTTTAGTATCAGAGGTTTTCTCAGATCGGAGACCTCTTCCAGATAAAGGGTAAGGCGTCTTATTTCCTCCTCAAGAAGCCTCACCTCTTCGGACGAGGTCTTCTTTTTCAGACGAAAGACCGCAAAGTTAAAGTTGTTCAGGGCGTTTTTGACTTCATGGAGCACGGAAGCGATGGCCAGAGAGATGCTTTTTAAGCGTTCGGCTTCAGCCCTCTCCTGGGTCAGAGCCAGTCTGCTTCGGTAATAACTCCTAAGAAGCCATAAAGTTACCCCTAACCCCGTAAGATTCAGCAGCAGCCACAGGGCCAGTTCGGCATAAAGATGACGTTTGATTTCGTAGAAGCTTTTCCCTGAAAAATAGAGCTGAAATACAAAGGGATCTAGCTCTAGGGTATAAATCAAACTTTGAGGAGGGATGTCTGAGCCGGGAACAATGATGGTCCTTCCGGAAAGAATGAGAGCGGCTCCTTTGAGAAGCCGCGAGCCTTCAAGGTATTCGGAAAGGGTTTCCACCGGATCTCCCCCGGCAGCCAGAGTGGCCTTGAGAGCCGAATGTACCCTCTGTTTTTCTTCTTCGAGAGTCAGACGAAAAAAACTCTCCCACTCGTTCCTCAAACGATAAAAGTTATAAAGGAAACCAAGTCCCAAGATCTCCAAAACGACAAAAAAGAAAAGCAGATAGCGTCTAGAGGCCATATTTTTTACGTTTGTATCGCAAAGATTTCTCGTCTATCCCTAAGAGTGCAGCAGCCCTGGTTTGCACATATCCGGTTTGTTCCAGAGCCTCCTTGAGGAGGTGTTTTTCTACTTCGGCTAGGATCTCGGGCAAGGTTTTTCCCGAAGAAAGACGTAGATCCATCCTCGACGTGTCCTTGGTCTCCAGTCTGAGGCTTTCGGGAGTGATTTCCTGTTCACTTACCAATACCGCCCGATGAATGAGGTTCTCAAGTTCTCTCACGTTCCCCGGAAAAGGGTAACGGAGCAGTTTTTCCATGGCCTCGGGGGTAATCCTTACTTCTTTCCGGTATTTGCGGTTGAACTTATGCAGGAAATAGGCCACAAGCTCGGGAATATCTTCTTGGCGTTCCCGGAGAGGCGGAATCTTGAGCACCAAGACGTTAAGACGAAAATATAGATCCTCCCTAAATTTCTGTTGCGAGACCGCCTCCCTGAGGTCTTCATTGGTGGCCGTTATAATCCGGGCGTTGCTTTGGAGAGTTCGGTTGCTCCCCAGACGGCGAAATTCACCTTCCTGGAGGAACCGCAAGAGTTTGCTCTGGAGAACCAGAGGCATCTCTCCGATTTCGTCAAGAAAAAGGGTGCCGTCCTGGGCTTCCTCGATCAGCCCGGGTTTCCCGCTTCCGGCTCCGGTAAAGGCCCCACGCTCGTAACCGAAAAGTTCGGCCTCAAAGAGTTGCTCCGGCAGGGCCGCACAGTTTACAGCCACAAACCGCCCCTGGCGGCCACTTTTTTCGTGGAGATAGCGGGCTAAAAGTTCTTTTCCCACCCCCGACTCTCCCAAGATGAGAACCGGGGCCTCGGTGCGGGCAAAGGTCTCGGCTTGCCGCAGGAGGTCTTTCATAACCCGGGAACGATAGACCAAAGGCCCGTCTTTACGGGGTTTTTTAAGCTTTACCAGCTCTCCACATCTTCGCACCAGATTGAGAAGCACTTCCGGCTCGTAGGGTTTCACCAGGTAGTGAAAGGCACCGGCCTTGATCGCAGAAACGGCGTCCTCGATTTCCCCAAAAGCCGTAATGATGAGGACTTCCGTTTCCGGGCTCTTTTCCTTGATACGTTTCAGGAGTTCCAAACCACTCATTCCCGGAAGACGCACGTCTAAAATGGCTACATCTATTTCTTCTTGGTTCAACACAGGAAGGGCCTTCTCCGCACTGGGAACGCTCGAGACGCGATAGCCCTCCTCTTCCAGAGTCTTCCGCAAAAGCTCGCGATGGACCTTTTCGTCCTCCACTACAAGAATATTCAAAAATTCCATAGTACTTGCCATTTCCCCTCTGATTAGGAAAAATTTATTTAAAAAAATATTAAAAAACACAAAAATTAAAGTGTTATTATTCGGAGGGAGGGACCAATGGCTGAGGGGCCCTGATAAACTCCCGAATTTTTTCGAGTTCTTCCGGGAGATCTGGATCTGTCTGACACACTGCACAATGCTCTACATGACGCTTAATGAGCTCCATCATCCGCGCTGGGGCAAGGGCATCCTCTTTGACTTTTTGGTACCAATCTCTTGCTAGTCTTTTGAGTCTCTGACACTGCATAAATCTTACGCTTTCTTTGTTTTTTTAAAGGCTCTTACCGAATTTCTTTTAAGGTATCAAGAAAAATTTTTATTCCTTAATTTAACAGAGATTATAAATTTTTATCACACTATTAAAGCTTTATTTTTAAATAATGTTCAAAATACTTGATTTAAATCAAAAATTTTGTTATTTCTCTACAAAGAAATTCTCGTTCTTACCTCCTCTACCTTAATCGCGGGCGCGCTCAAAGGCGCGCCTTTTCTTTAAGGCTTGGCAGGAGCAATCTCTTTATATATAACATTAATATGTTTGTCTTTAATCAAAAAGTGGGGCTTTATTGTCGACATTGCAAGAAAGAACTTCGGCTCTGGCGCACCTGAAGGAAAATTGCTCTCCGGTGTGAGAGCTGTAGAGAAGATTTTGATCTACGAGATTATTGGGAAGAAATAACGCCAGAACTTGAGAGATTACTCGCTCTAATGCGTTGTGACCGCCTAACTTAAAAGGGGGTTTAGTCATGAAAGAATTCGTAGTAGCCGTGGTGGGGGCTACCGGGGCCGTAGGACGCATGATGATTCAAATTCTAGAAGAGAGAGATTTTCCTGTCAAAGAGTTACACCTTTTCGCTTCGGAACGCTCTCGAGGAGTAAAAATTCCCTTTAAAGGTGAAGAAATAGAAGTGGAAGTTCTTTCTGAACAAAAGTCGTTTTCCGGGATTGACATTGCCCTTTTTTCAGCTGGGGCCTCGCGAAGCCTTGAATTTGCCCCTAAATTCGCCGCTGACGGAGCGGTGGTGATAGATAATTCCAGTGCTTGGAGGATGGATCCAGAAGTACCCCTGATTGTCCCAGAAGTAAATCCTCATGCGGTAGCAGGCTATAAAAACAAAGGCATTATCGCTAATCCCAACTGTTCCACTATTCAAATGGTGGTAGCCTTAAAGCCCCTTTATGATTATAGCCGTATTAAACGGGTGGTCGTTTCTACTTATCAGGCGGTTTCTGGAGCTGGGCAAAAAGCGATTCAAGAACTTATGGATCAAACCCAAGCCTGGTGCCAAGGGAAAACCATCCCTAAACCCAAAGTCTTCTCTTATCAAATAGCCTTCAATTGCCTTCCTCATATAGACGTTTTTTTGGATAACGGCTACACAAAAGAAGAAATGAAGATGGTCAATGAAACCAAAAAAATTATGGAAGACGAAAATATCGGTGTAACTGCGACGACGGTGCGTGTACCAGTCTTTTATGGACATGCCGAAGCAGTAAATATCGAGACAGAAGAAAAAATCTCCGTGCAAAAGGCCCGCGAACTCTTAGCAGCCTTTCCTGGAGTAATAGTAATCGATGAACCGGAAGAGAAGAGATATCCCCTCCAGATCGAAATTGCGGGCAAAGACGAAGTCTTTGTGGGACGAATTCGAGAAGATGAATCTATCCCCAATGGTCTCAATCTTTGGGTAGTAGCAGATAATCTCCGTAAAGGAGCAGCTACCAACGCCGTTCAAATTGCCGAAATTTTAGCAGAAAAATTTCTCTAATCTCTTTCATGCTCCTTGAGCTTCGCCTTAAAGACTTTGTCCTCATCGATGAAGCCCGGCTGCTTTTGGAGCCGGGTTTTATCGTTTTTACCGGTGAAA
>Ga0256833_1000260_pt1 | contig 41852 bp, 38 predicted proteins | sample 356284metaG_FD_190535 | JGI IMG/M metagenome (GOLD analysis project Ga0256833, IMG submission 190535) | Hydrothermal vent microbial communities from Mid Atlantic Ridge, Atlantic Ocean - 356-284 | ecosystem: Environmental > Aquatic > Marine > Hydrothermal vents | place: Atlantic Ocean: Mid... | reverse complement strand
TTATCGTTGTCCTCTTTGGTAAAATGATTTCCCAGCCAGACCGGAAGATTTAAAATAGGGATTTGGGTTCCCCGTAAGACAATAGTACCCTCTAAAAGCGGATGTGCGGAAGGAATGAGTGTGAGTTTGTGCCGTTTGGCTTCCACCACTTCACGGGTTTTAAAAACGTTAATAGCATAAAAGGGAGATTCGACACTCTCATCAACTTTAAATACTAAGAGCTGTACCTCGTTGTTTTTAGCCAGATTGGTTGACGCATCGACATGATCTAAAATGGACATCGGAAATACCTTATGAATATAATTGTTTAATTATATCTAAAAAACATTAGAAATAACATTAATTTTAGCGCTATCTCTATTTTTTACACCCCAATCCACTAAAAACAGAGGATTAAAATAAGAACGATAATTGCTTTAGCTTCTAAAAAAACAAAGTGTATAGAATATGGGAATCAAAGCAAGAGATAAATTAGCGAAGAAACGTTCGAGAAAAGGATATGCTTCTGAAATAGAGTCAAACAAACTATTGAAGCTATTATCAAAAGTTCCAGACCATAGAAAAGGTCAAGGTAAACGACATAAATTAGAACATATTTTATATCTTTCAATCTTAGCGGGATTAATGGGAGCAACAGACTATAAGCAAATCTCAATTTGGATTGCGAAGCATGTTCAAAAAGAACAAGTTAAAAAACTTTTGGGTGTAGAGTTTATTCTTACTCCAAAAAGAAGTGCGGTTATTATACCCTTTTATCGCTTCTAAAGTACCTATTTTAGGGCAGAGATTTGGTTTTTTAGGGGTGACTATTTAGTCTCGTTACCATCCATCTTGGTGGTAATGTGCCCTGAGCAAAGAGAGGAAGTGCCCTGGAGTGCATACGAAAATACAAGTTAGTAAGATCTTTCTACCCTTGATAGATATCAAATTTGAAATGAATTATTTGCATTATGATGGTATATATGCTATCATATAGTATGAAAATTGTTATAGACACCAGTGTGTGGATATCTGCACTTATTACTAAAGACAGTAGCGCAAGAGCACTTTTACGCTTGGTTCTTGAAGAAAAAGTTTTTCCTCAAATGAGTGAAGCGCTTTTTTATGAGTATGAAGCGGTTATGAAGCGTCAAAAGATACAAAAGCTTTCTCCTCTTAATGCGGAAGAGCAAAAAATATTATTTGAAGCCTATCTTTCTACTTGTAGATGGAATGAGATCTACTATATGTGGAGAGCCAATCTAAAAGATGCCGATGATGACTTTATTGTTGAATTGGCTGTGGCAAGTGGTGCAGGTGTGATTGTCACTTACAATATAAAAGATTTTGAAAGTGCTGGACTTTCTTTTAAACACAGGGTTATGACACCTGAACAATTTATGAAGGAGTGGAAATGAGTACTATAACATTACGGATCCCCGATAGTAAACATGAACGTCTTAAGCAGTATGCAAAAGATCAAGGACTGAGTCTTAACAAGCTTTTTGATGAGTTTGCCACGGTTGCTTTGGCTCAATTTGATGCAAAAGTACGTTTTGAATTGATGGCAAGCAAAGGTGATAAGAAAAAAGGTTTGGCATTGTTGGACAAATTAGATGACACCTTGTAGTTTGTACGGCTAAGTAAATATGCATCCATTCTAAACAGCGTAATAATAGGGGTGATTGCTATCACATTATATGAAGCAATATGTATAGCTTTAATATTTCGCCGTAAGGATTAGAAGATTTGAAGCGTATGGATATGTGCCTCTATTTATAAGACCAGACATTTTTTAAAAGTCTATTTGAAGCAAGGTCTGTGTAAAATAAGAGCGATTAAAATGGTGGATACAATGATGAAAACAATAATATTTTTCTTACTGAACATGTCGCTGCTTATTGCAAAAGAGTACTATGCCAAAGTGGAACCGTATGAGATAAAGACCATTGCTTCGAATGTTTCTGCTTTGGTACTTCAAGCCGATGAACACAAAGAAGGAACGCTGTTAGACGGGAGCGACTACATTGTTTTAGATGACAAACTCGACATTATTGAGCTTAACAAAATTGCCGAAAAAATAGCACTCTTGCGTCAAATGATGACCTACAACAAAGAGATGATTCGAAACTATGAAGCATTATTGGAAAAAAAACGGCTGAATTATGAGCGTATTAAAGAGTTGAAAATGAAATCGAGTGTTGAAAAAGATCGTGAATTTTATGATCTTATTGCCAGTCAAAACCAATATATCAGTACCCAAAAAGAGCTCTCCAATATAAAGGTTCAGCTCAATGATCTGCAGCTGCGAAGAGCCGTATTGAAACGAAGTATTCATGACAAACACATTAGCAACAAAGGGTGGATGCTGTATGAGCTTCTTGTACATCAAGGAGCTTTTGTCAGCCCCTCCACACCGTTGGCACAGTTGGCAGATGTCTCTAAAGCAAAGCTTACGATTTATGTGAGCCGTAACGACATTGAAGGTATTTCAGAGAAGAGCGTCTATATTGACGGTAAGAAAACACCCTATAAAGTAACTAAAGTGTGGCATGTTTCCGATGCCAAGCATCTCTCCAACTATAAAGCGGAAATTGTCATGGATGCACCCAAAGTTTTTTCAAATCTTGTGAAAGTGGAGTTGCGTCATGAGTAATAAGATGTCTGCCTGTCCGTTGGACTGTTATGATGCGTGTTCGATTGTATACGACAACGGTATGCTGCAAGGCAATCTGGAGCATGAATTGACACAGGGTTTTTTGTGCCCGCACCTTAACCATTACAGTGCATATGCACCCATAACAACCCCGCGTTACCGAGGGAAGAGTATTTCACTTGAGAGCGCCGTAACTATTTTAAAAGAGAGTATCAAGGCATGTGAGGCTTCAAAAATATTGCACTACAGAGGTCACGGAAATTTTGCTTTGATGCAAGGAGTGAGCGACTACTTTTTTTCAAAAATTGGTGCGACGCTGACATCGGGCTCATTATGTGACGGTGCCGGTGAAGCCGGCATACTTGAAGGGCGCGGCAGTAATAAAGTCTTGGATCTGGAGCAGATTAAAAAAGCGGAAGTTGTCATTGTCTGGGGACGAAATCTGCATGTTACCAACTCCCATCTGCTGCCTCATATCAAAGGTAAAAAACTCATTGTGATTGATCCGGTTGTTACGAAAACAGCGGCACAGGCCGATCACCACATTCAGCTCAAACCACACGGCGATCTCTTTTTAGCCTTGCTCTTGAGCCGCTTTGTTGTCATTAATGATGGTGAAGATATCGATTTTTTAGAGCAGCACACCGAAGCGTTTCAAGAGTTTTACGAGTTAACGCAGACCATACGTATTAAAAGTGTGTTGGAGTCTATTGATGTCACGTTGGGGGATATCGGCAAGGTTTTGGAGTTGGTAAGCGGCAGTAAAACGGTTATACTGGTCGGTGTCGGTGTGCAGAAGCATCGTGAAGGTGCCGCAGTGCTTCGTGCTATTGATGCATTTGCCGCGGTATTGGGACTTTTTGGAAAGGAAGGGTGCGGAGTAGGTTATTTGGGTGCGTCACAAGAAGGTATAGAAAATCCTTTTGTGCAACGTTGCAACACCGTTCCCAAGGCAACGGCGGATTTTTCGGCATTTGATCTGGTATTTGTTCAGGGTGCCAACCCGCTCAACCAAATGCCCGCATCGGAATGGGTCAAAGAGCGTTTTGCACAGGCAAAGACGACAGTCTATTACGGTTTGTATGAAAATGAAACGTCTGAAGCGGCCGATCTGGTCATTCCTACATGTAATTTTTTGCAAAAGAGTGATATACGATCGTCATACGGCAGCAATCATCTGTTGCGCATGCCGCAGATTGTCGAGCGCAGTAGCGGTATCGGTGAATATGACCTGATGGCAGAGCTTTGCAACTCCTTTGATATTGCGCTGCACAGTGAGCAGGAGTATATAGAACATTTTGCGTCGTTTGCTGAAGAGAAAGCGACGGGAACTACGGTGAAATCACGCAATACTATTGCCTACAAAGAGGGTTTCGATACGGATTCAGGGCATTTTGTTTTTATGGATGAGTTTGAGTTTGAGTATACCGACAACACCAAATTATTTTTAATTACATGTAAAAGCGCCAAGAGCCTGAACTCACAGTTTCAACGAGATCGTTATGTCTATTTGCATCCTGATCTCGGATTTAGTGAGGGTGAAGAAGTCGATGTTGTTTCAGAAGTCGGACGGGTACGATTGGTAGTGAAACACAATAGAAATTTGAGAGAAGATTGCGTATTGATCCATTCCGGGGTACACGGTGTGAATAATTTGACACCCTCGTATGTCAGTTATGAAGGCAACAGTGCAGTCTATCAAGAGAAGAAAGTGGAGGTAAAACGATGCAAGTAGCAGAGATTGAACAGATGGACAAGCGTTTTGTACTGCCGACATACGGGCGACAGAATATTAGCATTACTGCGGGAAAAAATGCCCGTTTAAAAGACAGTGAAGGTAAGGAGTATATTGATTTTACCTCAGGTATCGGTGTGGTAAGTATTGGTCACGGCAATGAGCGACTGGCCAGTGCCCTGTGTAATCAGGTGCAACATATTACGCATATTTCCAACCTTTATCTGATTGAACCGCAAGCACTGTGCGCCCAAAAAATAGTGCAAAACAGCGGTTACGATATGCAGTGTTTTTTTGCCAACAGCGGTGCCGAGGCCAATGAAGGAGCCATTAAAATAGCCCGAAAGTACGGAGAAGTTGACGGTGAAATGAAACGCTATAAAATTATTACGTTGGAGCATTCGTTTCACGGACGTACGATAACCGCACTCAAAGCTACGGGTCAAGAGGCTATGCACAACTATTTTGGTCCGTTTCCTGACGGATTTGTCTATGCCGATACCATCGATGAGATTGCATCGCTTTTGGATGACCATACCGTGGCGGTGATGATTGAGCTGGTACAAGGAGAGGGTGGCGTACAGCCTTTGGATCGCCAAAAAGTGCAACAGCTCGCTGCCATGCTGCGACAGAAAAATATTTTGCTTATTGTCGATGAGGTACAGACCGGCGTGTATCGAACCGGAGAGTTTTTGGCATCGCAGCTTTACGATATTGAACCCGATATTATTACCTTAGCCAAAGGGTTGGGCGGCGGCTTGCCTATTGGCGTAGTCATGACATCGAAAAAAGAGGTGTTCAAAGCAGGTGATCACGGTTCGACGTTTGGAGGAAACTATCTCTCTACGACTGCGGCGAACGTTGTTTTAGAGGTACTTCATGCATACAAAGAGAGTGGGATACTCGATGAGATGATGCTCTATTTTGAATCTAAAGTTACGGCATGTCAGCGTGAGTTTTCCGAACTCTTTTTAGAGAGTGTCGGTTTTGGCATGATGCGCGGGCTGCGTATGCACAGTGCCGATGCCTTGGCCAATCTCATTAACGGCTCGCGAGAAGAGGGGCTCCTCGTACTCAAAGCGGGGAAAAACACCCTGCGATTTTTACCGCCGCTAACCATTACAAAGGATGAAATTGATGAAGGATTTGTTCGCCTTAAGCGCGCTATTGATACTCTGTAGCAGCACGAGTTCTATAGCGCAAGCGGATGGCTTTGAGGGCTATCTTTCAACGCTTAAAGAGCAGGAGTTTGCCTATGACTATGATAAAGCAGCGGCACAGAGCTCGATACTGCGTGATTCATGGATTCAGCCCATTATGTTGCGTTACAGCTACAAAAAAAGCAATCCCTATGATGCTGTACAGACCGTACAAAATGCTGCCATTGTCCTTGATCAGCCGATTTTCCAAAGCGGAGGCATTTATTTTGCCATTAAGTATGCTGAGGCGTCACGCATCTATTCAAACTACAGCGTTGATGTTGCCAAACGCAAGCTCATTAAAGATGTCGTGGCACTGTTAATGCAGATTCGCAAAAGTGATCTGCTCATTGAGAAGCATCACCTTCAAATTGCCAATGCTACGATTAATTTAGAGCAGAAAAAAGAGCTCTATATGAACGGACAGCTCGATTCGGGTTTTTTGGACAACGCGGTGATTGATCGAAATAGCCTGACACAGGCACTGTACGACTTAGAGACCTCAAAAGAGCAACTTATTAGTAGTTTTAAATCCCTGAGTGATCTGGATTATACCCAAGCGAAGGTACCGCATTTGGAGTGGGTCGATGAAGATGACTTTGTAGCACACAGTATTGATCTTAAGAAGATTCGCAGTGAAAACGAGAAAAACCGATACTTTAAAAATATGACAATTGCAAAATATCTTCCAAAATTCAGTATTACTGCAGGTTATAATTGGGACTCTCTGGAAAACCCTTCGTTTGCCGGTAGTGCCATTCCAAGTCCACCCGATACCCATTATTACAACTATGGTTTTAAGGTGACAATGCCTTTAAATATTAATGCAAAGAAAGATATTGAGTCGGTGCGAATTGATTATCTGAAATCGCTTGTTGTTTTAGAAGATACCCAACGCGCTTTAGTCGCTTTGTACCATCGTGTCGCGCAGAATTTGCAAAATTACGACAAAAAAATAGCTTTAGCCAAAGAGAATAAGACGCTATATGAGAAGCTTCTTGCTGATACGCGCACACTCTTTAAAGCGGGTTATAAGACACAATACGATGTTGACTTGCTCGAAAACTCTTTAAAAATTCAAGAGCTTGACGGCGCTGTTTTTGAGATGGAAAAACAGCTAGAACTGCTGAATCTCTATGAAAAGATGGTCAATGCGCTTTAGTACTTACATGCATGAGTGGCTTTACGGCAAAAAGGGGTATTATACACGCTATAAAGCCATAGGCAAAGAAGGGGATTTCTATACGGCGGTAAGCAGCTCAAAATTTTTCGGCGGTACGATTGCCAAGCACATTATTGCGCTGGTCGATGAGGGCTTTTTGCCTGAAGATGCTATGATCTGTGAAATTGGAGCGCATCACGGCTATTTAATGGCGGATATTATTGAGTTTCTCTATACTTTAAGACCGGAGTTGTTAGAGCGTTTTGAATTTGCTATTGTCGAACGTTATGATGCCCTTCAAGAGCAACAGCGCCACTACCTGCAGGAGTGTTTCGGTGATGCGATCCGATTGCGTCATTATGATGATCTCAATAAAATACATGTAAATCATGCTTTTTTCTATGCCAATGAGATTTTTGATGCTTTTGCATGCGAACTGTTTTATAAAGGGCATATTGCGACGGTACACAATCATGAGATTGTTTTTGAAGAGCAAGACGCTGCGGTTACGGCACTGGCAGAACGCTATTGCAAAGATCGGGGAGAGATAGCTGTCGGCTATGAAGCTTTTGCTGCTGCGATGTCAGAAGCGGCAGAAACGTTTGAATTTATGAGTTTTGACTATGGTGAGATGCAAGCGCGCCCGGATTTTTCAATTCGGGTGTATTATGACCACAAAACGTTTCCGCTGTTTGACGAGAGCCTGCAGCGCAGTAAACGTTATGGTACTTCCGATATTACGTATGACGTGACGTTTGCACATGTCAAAGACGCTTTTGAGTCAGCAGGTGTCTCCATGGTGGCGTTTAAAGCACAAATGACGGCGCTTGTTGAGATGGGGCTTTTGGATTTGTTACAAATGTTACAGCAACATGTTGACGAGAGAGTGTACAAGCAGGAGCTCGAAAAAGCAAAGTTACTGATAATGCCCGATTTTTTAGGCGAACGTTTTAAGATGATACGATTTCGAAACGATTAGTTGCCGTTTAGAAACATTGCCAAAGAGAGCCGGTCACTAATACCGGTGCGCTCAAAGATGGCGCTAATGTGGGCTTTGACGGTACGCTCGGTAATGTGAAGTTTTTGGGCAATCTCTTTGTTGCTAAGCCCTTCTTTAATGAGTAGAGCGGTCTCTTTTTGGCGTGCGGTCAGCGCTTCTAAAACAGGAAGATTCTCAGAGTCGGTTGCAGGAACGACGTGTGCAATCAACTCTTGCATAAACGAGGGTGGCAGCCAGATATTGCCTTCTTTAATGGTTATAATGGCACGGCGTAAATGTTTGGCATGCATAAAACTGTTGCCATACCCTTTAATGCCCTGTGCCAAGAGTGCCGTTCCTTCGGTAAACGAGGGTGACGGGGTAAGCGCAAACAGGGAAAATGAAGGGTTCAGAGACAACAGTGTCTCCACGGCAGCAGTATCGGTAATAATGATCTCTTTGTCATTCAGGTCATGATGTTGATTGATATGCACAACGGGAATGTTAATACTTTTGAGACGATTTTTTAAAAGGGTATTGGTGCTGTAAAGTTGTGTCATCGTTCTCGTAATGCCCCTTGTTTAACTTTTAGAATAGGTTTGAGAATAAAATCCATAACACTTTTCTTTCCGGTAACAATATCGACATTTGCGACCATTCCTACAATAATTTCATAACGTTTTCCATCTTTAAGCAGATGGTTTTCATCGGTTTTAATACGTACCAGATAGTAGGTCTCACCCTCTTCATCAACAATGGTGTCAGAGCTGATATAGGTGACTTTACCGGTGAGTCCCCCATAGATGGCAAAGTCATACGCAGTAAACTTCACCATGGCTTTTTGCCCCGGATACAGGTAGGCAATGTCAGAAGGCTTGATTTTGGTTTCAATGAGCAGTTTATCTTGAATGGGAACAATTTCAATAATATCCATACCCGGTTGTACGACGCCGTTGACGGTATTGACAAGAAGCTGTTTAATGACACCATTAACCGGAGAACGTACCAAGGTTCGGTTGACCTGGTCTTCTAAGGCTTGTCCCGATTCTAAAATACGTGCCATTTCGGCATTAACTTCGTTGAGTTCGAGTTTTGCCTTGTGGCGAAACTCTAAAATACTCTCTTGCATCTTGTTTTTTGCCTCTTCAATGGTAGAGCGAATGCGTGGAATGGAGAGGGTGACGGCATCTAAATCACCTTTCATCGCGCTCTCTTGACGGGAGAGCTGTAAAAACTCTACCTTGGAAACCAGACCGTTGGCAACAAGCGGTTTGGTGATTTTTACCTCTTCGGCAATCAATTTATAGCTTCGCTGGAGCTGCCGTTGTTTGGATTGGACTTCACGTAACTCATTTTGACGCTGTTTAATCTGCTCTTTTAAAATATTGATACTTTGTTGGAGCTGTTTTTGATTGATCTCGAAGAGCGCTTTTTCATGAGAAATGTCATCGGATATTTCCCGAGCAATACTGCTGTTGACAATGAAATTTTTACCGGTCGCTTCAGCTTCCAAACGGATCGACTTGGCTCTGAGTTCGTTGTAGCGGAGTTGATTCTCTTCAAAAGAACTTGAAAACTTGGTGTCGTCTATTTTAATCAGTACTTGGCCTTTATCGACTTTTTCGCCTTCATCGACTAAAATTTCAGAGACAATACCTCCTTCGAGGTTTTGAACAATTTGCAGTTGTTTGGAAGGAATGACTTTCCCCACACCTCGAGCAAGCTCATCAATTTCGGCAAAATTTGCCCAGACGATAAGCCAAAAAACCGCCAGTGCCATAATCCATAAGATTTTTTTAGAACGTTCTGTGGTTTTTTCCAAGACGGCATTCGAGAGCGATTGCATATACTGCAGATCATCTTGGGAGTAGTGAGATCTCTTACTTGCCATGGCTACCACCTTTAAGAGCTTTTAATACCTTCTCTTTGGGACCGTCCATAACGACTTTGCCGTTATCGATGACAATCAATCGATCGACCAGAGCCATGAGCGATGTTTTATGTGTCACTACAATGGTCGTTTTTCCTTGAATCTCTTTAGAGAGTCGCGAGAGTAACAGTTGTTCTGTCGCACTGTCCATGGCATTGCTGGGCTCGTCAAGCAGGACAACAGAGGCATCGTTGACAAAGGCTCTGGCAATGGTCACACTTTGGCGCTGCCCACCGGAGAGTCCGTATCCCTGTTCACCAATAGGCATATCAAAGCCTTTGGGGTGCAGGTTGACAAACTGATCGACCAGACCGATATGGGCAGCTTTGAGAATGGCTTCGTCGTGAGCATCGGGTATTTTATAGACAATATTATCGCGAAGCGTACCTTGAAACAGGGTGACTTCTTGCGGTACATAAGCCGTCCGTTTTCGTAAATCGGCAGGATCGAGCTGTTTGATGTCGATGTCATCAATGAGTACGGCGCCGCTGTCGGGCTGGTAGAGATTCATAATGAGTTTCTGGATGGTAGATTTTCCCGATCCCATTTTACCGATAATGCCGACATGTTCTCCGGGATTAATAGTAAACGAGACATTCTTTAAAGAGGCTTTCTCTTCATCGGGATAGGTAAACGTCACATCATCAAAAGTGATTTTACCTTCCAGGTGAGCGCGGTAAATAAAACGTTTCTCTTCAGGACGCTCTTCGGGGAGGTTCATAATCTCATTGAGTTGTAAATAGGCAGTTTTGGTCTGTTCGTAATTGGCAAGCAGTGCGGCAACTTGTCCCATAGGCGAGATGGCGCGCGAGGTTAAAATAACAGCAGCAATAAGTCCCCCCATAGTGAGGGTCATCTCATCAATCATATAGACACCGACAATCAGTACACAAACGGTATTGAGCTGAATAAAAAACGAAGTTAGTGTCGTAATAGATGCCGATAGAATTTTGGACTTGAGCCCTTTGTTGGCAATCTCTCCGGTCGCCTCCTCCCAATGGTACTGGGCATGACCGCTGGCTCCCAAAATTTTAATAGTCTCCAAGTTCACCAGACTCTCAATGAGTACCGAATTCTTTTGTGCTGCAGCCTGATAGGTACTTTCTACACTGCGCTGCAGTGGCTTGCGAACACTTAGACTGTAGGCTAATATAAGCATCATAATCACTACAGGTACCGCGACGATAGCTCCGGCAATATAATAAGTAACCGCCAAAAAGATGATGACAAAAGGCAGATCAATAATGGTAGCAACTGTCGAAGAGGTAAAAAAGTTTCGAATAGTGTCAAAATCTTTGAGATTACTGGCAAAGGATCCGACCGATTTTGGGCGGGCATGCATTTTGAGATTCATCACTTTTTCAAAAATAATTGAGGACATAATGACATCACTTTTTTTACCGGCAATTTCTAAAAAATAGGTACGCATCAATTTTAAAACCATATCTAAAACATACACGACAATCACACCGATGGCCAAAACCCACATGGTCTCAATGGCACTGTTGGGAACGACGCGATCGTAAACATTCATTGTAAAAAGCGGCGCGGCCAGTACAAAAAGGTTAATCATAATAGAGGCAATCAGTACGTCACGGTAGATGTCTGCCGAACGCTTGAGCGTTCCCCAAAACCAGTGTTTGTGTCTGGAGTTGTCGAGTGTTTTGACACGGCTTTCTTGGGTATACTCTTTTTTTATAAAAAAAGTATACCCCAGATATTTTTGTTTTAAAAAGTCAAGATCGATCCACTCTTCACCATCAGGCATATCGGGAATGATGATCTTGGCGCGATTGTTTTTTTTGTCAAGTACTTCTAAGATACAGGCATCTTGATTATGCAGTAAAAGAATGACCGGCAGCACCATTTCGGGTATGTCGTCAAGAGAACGTTCCATCAGTTTTGAGGTAAAACCGGCACGTTTGGCAGCACGTGAAAAGTTGGATTTTGAATCATCAACACAGAAGAGGCGCGGCGTGGTTTCATTGTCTTTGAGCGGTAGCCCCGCCGTTAGAGATTCAGCACTAAAAGGTCGTTTGTGCAACTTGGTAAAGATAACGAGACATTCTAAAAGCGGATCAAAGTGAGAGTCTTTTTTCATTGTGATTAATACTTAAAATAAATTTTTATTGATTATACTTTGAGATTGCTAAGAGTTGTTTGAAAAGGAGACTGTTTTAGAGAAATAGATTGGTGCATAGAGCCTATAAGGCTCTATAGGCGACTATTGCATATGGACATTAAATTCTACACGTCGGTTTTTGGCACGTCCTTCATCGGTATCGTTAGATGCAATCGGAGCGTCTTCTCCCATACCAACGGTTTTAATGCGATCGGCAGCAATGCCAAATCCTACCAAGGTATCTTTAACGGACTGTGCTCGTCTGTCGGCAAGCTTTTGGTTGTAGCTGCGTGATCCGATGCTGTCGGTATGTGCAATAATATCGAGAGTGGCTTCGGGATGCTTTTGCATAAATGCGGCAACTTCATCTAAAAAGTGTTTCGTATCGTCGGTTACTTCTACGGATTTATATAAAAAGTTAATATTGTCAATAACTACCGCTTCACCGCTTTGAGCTGACTCCATGAGCATTGCTTCGGTTGATACGGCCTCTTTGACAACGGGTTTTGGAGATACGGTATCGGTGCAGAGATTTTCAATATCAATTTCAAAGTTTTCATTGGCGGCATAATGAATGGGTTCAACACCGTACGTGTTCAGGGCGATATCTTCCGGGTAGCTCGTATTGACCTGTGCGGCGATATTGGTTTGCAGTGCATAGTTCAAAAGCCCCGTAGCATCTAAAATACGATACGAAGCAAACGACAGGTTGCTTTGCGCTTTAACCATCTCTTGACGGGCATTGTTGTTTTCAAGTTCAACATTGAGTAGATCGAGCAAGCTTCTTCTGCCGAGTTGATACTCTTTGGCATACGAATCTGAAGCAACTTTGGTCATCTTTTGATGCTGCTCCAGACAGGTAATTTGTCGGCTGACAATTTGATTGGTCAGCCATGCCAGTTTGACCTGTTCTTCAGCATCACGAATTTTACTGTTTTCACTCTCTTGTTGCGATGTAACGTACTGCATGTTTTGCAGGCGTTGCGCTTCATCACGTCCGCCGTTGTAGAGGTTGTAGTAAAGACGCAACATGGCCTGATAGTTGTTGTCCTTTCCGTTAATGCCGTTAATGTCGTTTTTAATTTCACCCGAGAGCTGCGCATCTATTTTGGGGTAGAATGCCGAACGGTCTTTATTGTATTGTGCTTGACGGGTTTTAATATCGGACTTTTCCAAAAGCAGGCTGGGGTGATACTGGAGTGCTATATTGGTCAACTCATCAAGGTTATTACTGGGAAGTGCCGGAGTCTCAGGACGTACCAGTTCACTGGAAGGTACTGTTTTTCCGTAGACTTTGGCAAAGTTTGCCATGGCATCTTGATAGTTGTTCATTTGAGAAATATAGTTAGCATAGGCTAAAGAGAGCCGTCCTCGTGTCTGCTCGACATCGGAACGTCGCCCCAAACCGCTGTCAACCTTTTGTTTAATCATGTTATAAATGCGTTCATGGGTTTGAATGTTCTCTTTTTGGAGCTCTAAAATATCGCGACTCTCGACAACTTTCAAATAAACCTCTGCAGCACGCAGTGCCAATCGATTGGCTTCTTGAAGAACACTTTGACGCGCACCTTCAATGCGTGCTTGCTGCTCTTTGACATCATACTTTGTTTTGAAGCCCTCAAAGAGGTTTTCAGTACCTACCAGACCAACTTCTTTGCGGGTTAGATCGTTGTCGTAAGCAAGTTTGTCGGTATGCTCCGGTCCTATTCCGCCTGTTAAGTTTAGTGTTGGGAGATAGCCGGCCTTTGCACGATCAAGATCATACTGTACTGCTTTATAATCACTGAGCGCTTTTTGCATGCTTGGGTTTGTATCTATAGTTTCTTGAACCATCTCTTCTATGGTCAAGGCACTTAGCGTAAAGGGGAGCGACAGTATGAATGTGGTCACAACAGAGAGTCGTAATTTCATGTGAGTTTACCTTTTTTTTAAACATTAAAATAATAGTTTTATTGTAGCACAAAAAGTAGGAAACGGTAATTATTTTGTTTAAAAAAATTAATAAAACATGGAAGACGGTGTAAAAATGAAAATTTACATGTATTTTTAGGCTTCAAGAGTGAAACCTAAAAATCACTAGATAGCTCGGGTGTTGTACATAAGTACGGGAACAAAGAGCAGTGAGACCACTACGGCTGCAACCGTACCGGAGATAAGCGCGACACCAAGACCGCCAAAAATAGGGTCGGTTGCCAACAGGGCACTTCCTAAAATAATGGCAACGGCCGTCAGTAAAATAGGTTTGGCTCGTGTTGCCGTGGCAACGGCAATGGCACGGTTTTTATCGAATCCTTTGTCATTGATGAGTGATTTGGTAAAGTCAATAAGGAGTAAGGAGTTTCGAGAACTAATACCCATTAACGCAATAAATCCAATCAGAGACGTTGCTGTGAGAAAGAATGTGTCGGTAGTAAAAAGATTGGCAACCCAGTGCCCGATGAGGACACCGATAATGGAGAGAAAACTACCGCCAAGGACAATACCGCTAATAGCAAAACTTTTGTAGTAGATGACCAAAAGCAAGAAGATGAGTACCAACGCGGCAATAAAAGCACCGCCAAGATCGCGAAACGTGTCGAGAGAAACTTTCATTTCACCGTCCCAACGCAATAGAAATTGTTCTCCGCTTTGTTTATCGGTCAGGTAAAGATCGAACATGTAGGTGCTCATGCCGTCAACTTTTTTGACGTCATACTGCTCACTGAATTTCTCAATTATCGTATTGCGGGCATCAAGAAGCGGATAGAGCTGAGAGACCATATCGGTTTCGGCAATGACGTTGAGCATTTTGCGTAGATTTTTGGAAAATATTGACGGAGAACTTTTGGTTTCAACGACATTGACCAGCTCATTGACCGGTACCATCATCCCTTTCTTATTCATGAGTTTCAGGGCTGAAATTTTGGCCTCCAAAGCTTTTTTACTAAAGGCGTTAATCTCTTTGCTGCGGTCGCTAAGCACTAAAAAAATGGGAATTTGATCGGGAGAATTTTGCGAATTCTTTACGGCAATTTCCATACCTTCAAAGGCGAGATAGAGTATATTGTTCAACTGCTCCAGTGAGACACCCGATCGGCTGATTTTTTCTGCGTCGGCAATCAGCTCAAATTTCGCATAGATTTCATCTTCGATAATATCGACATCAACAAGGCCCTGAGTCTCTTTGAAAACAGCAGCGACCTCTTGTGCTATACGACGAATGGAGTGTTCATTGTTGCCGTAAACTTCAAGTACGACAGACGCTAGAGTCGGCGGACCGGCAGGCTGTTCAATCATTTTAATATTGGTGCCGTTTTTAATTTTTTCACAACGGGATTGAATGTGTGGACGCAGGCGTTTAACCATTGAAAAAGAGGCTTCGTCGCGAGTATGTTTGTCGGTTAGGTTGACCACGATTTCAGCAACATTTTCTCCCTGTTTTAACGAGGAGCCTTTCACCAGTCCGGCATAATCAAGCGGTGCGCCTTGCCCTAAGAAGACTTCGGCATTGATGACCTCTTTTTCCTTTTTTAATATGTCAATAACGCATGAGGTTACTTTTTTGGTCTCTTCAATAGAGCTTCCTGTCGGTGTATCGACATAGATGGAGTAGGTATTGGTACTTTTTCCCGGAAGCATTCGTGCCAGTACCATCTCTGCGGGCAGCATCATAATAGTCAACACAAGTGCTGCCAGGGTCATTGCAATAACAACATAGCGTTTCAACGCACTTTCGTTGATGTTAAAGATAAAGTTTTCAAGCCATTTCATGAATTGCTCTCCTGAGGGGTCTCTTTTTGAAAATGGTGGTGATGATGGTGCATTTTTGGTTTTTTAAGCATCTTATTTGCCAAATACGGAGTAAACACATAGGCTATGACCAACGAAGCAAAAAGCGCTACGGGAACATTATAGGGAATTGGTTTCATAAATTCACCCATCATACCGCCGACAAATGCCATGGGAACCATAGTGAGAATAATGGCAAGGGTGGCAATATTGGTCGGTGCCCCGATTTCATCGGTTGCGGTTATCATAATCTCATCGGTATTATGGTTTAGCGCATCATGTTCATGCATGTGGCGGTGAATGTTCTCAATGACAATAATGGCGGCATCAACCAAAAGTCCCAAACTGAGTAAAAACGCAAACAGGGTAATGCGGTTAATGGTTTGACCGGTAAGATATGCAATGAAAAGAGTGATGGCCAAAATAGCCGGTACGGTGAAGGTGACAATGAGAGATTCGCGCCATCCCAATGCCACGACCAGTACAATAGCAATAATGACAATGGTAATAAGAAGATGACTTACCAGTTCATTAACCGCTTCATTGGCACGCTCTCCATAGTTACGTGTGACAACATAGCCGATGCCTTCAGCTTCTAAATCTGCTTGGTGTTCCTGAAGGCTCTCTAGAATTCCTTCGGCAACATTCACGGCATTGGTACCTTTGAGTTTGGATACATTAACGGTAATTTGATCACGTGTCGGTGAAAAGTTGCCGTCATCTTCCCGGTAGGTAATTTGGGCACTTTTATAGTTTTGCATGTCGTATGATTTTTCTACGGTGGCAATATCTTTTAAGTAGATCGGTGAGCCCATATACGATGCGACAATAACATTTTGGACATCGTTGACGCTTTCAATGGCATTTTTGACACCAAATATCATAATGCCGCCGTCTTTGACATTGCTTTTAACATCAGGAACATTGACGGCAAGCGATTGGAGTGCTTTCATAATTTGCCCCAAAGAGAGGTGATAACCGGAGAGTTTAAACAGATCTACCTTTACATTAAACTGCTCTTTGTGTTCTCCTTTAAGGGTTGTTTTGGAGACGTTATCGACTTCGTTAAAATCTTGCTGTATATCGCGTATTTTTTTAAACAGGTCTACATTGGTCAGTTTGGAAGACTCTTTCAGGTAAAAGGCAACGGAGACGATAGGAACATCAATGTCAATATCGAAGGGCTTTATGAGGGGCTGCATGGCTCCTTTTGGCAAAAGTTCCATGTTCTGCATAACTTTGTCGTAGAGTTTCAGGTTGGAATCTTCACGATTCTCCCCGATTTTATACATGACGTTGATAATACCGACATTGTCGGTGGCGACACCGTAGATATGTTCGATTCCTGCGATTTCTCGGAGTTTTCGTTCTAGAGGTTTAATAATGATATTGTCGATCTCTTTAGGTGTGGCACCGGGAAGCGGCACAATAATGGTACCGCCGCTAATAGCAATTTGCGGATCCTCCTCACGAGGCATAATGACTAAAGAGAGGTAGCCGATACTCAGCAAAAATATAGCTAAAATGGGAGTCAGCGGATTGTACAGAAAGGTTTTTGCCAAACGCCCCGCATAGTCGTTTACGGGTATTTTTGAAATATCATTTTCATTAGCCATGACGACTCCTAATCAAAGGTTATTTTAGCGTAAAGTCCCGGATAGACAACGTTGCCTTCATCGTCAAAAGAGATTTTGACCTTGAAGGTATGTGTCATGGGATTGGAACTCGGAATAATAGAGCTGATGGTACCGCGGTTGTGAATATTGACCGAAGGAATTGAGACACCGACCTCTTTACCGATTTTAATATATTTAAGATTTTTTTCAGAAACTTCGGTAACTATTTTGAGTTTGCTCAAGTCGGTCAGCACCAATGCCGGCATTCCGGGAATTGCCATTTCGCCTTCGTTAATATTTTTTTGAACAATAACACCGTCATTGGGTGCTTTGACGCGTAAATAGTTATATTGGTTAAGAACTTCTTTGAGACGTGCTTTGGCCTGTTCGACCTGTTTTTTAGCAACTTTTACCATATCGCGAAGGTTTTTTTCCGCAAGAATCAGATTTTCCAAATCATACTTCGAGACAATGTGTTTTTCAAAAAGCCGGCGATTACGTTCGAGATTTAAAACGACATTGGTATGTTGGCTTTGGTGCATGTTCAGTGCAAGAATAGCTTGTTGAATACCTAGCTCTACCTGTGCTTTGGCACTGTCAATCTCTTTGGAGTCAATCTCATAGAGCAGCTCTCCTTTTTTGACGCGATCACCTTCGGCAACATGGACGCTTTTAATAAAGCCCATATAACGGCTGGTAAGCATCTTTTTATTGTCTGAGACCACACTGCCGGCAATCTCAAACGGTGCTGCATAGACGGTAGCATAGATCAGTACACACAGTAATAGTAATTGTTTCATCTCTTCTCCTTAATAGGCTAGTTTTTTTACCTGAAGCACTTTGTCGGTGCGTTCGTTTTGCAGTTGGAGCAGCTTAAGCATTTTCTCCAGCTGCAGTGACTGTTTAATGACAACATCGTTAATAGAAGCAAGTCCTTCTTTATAACGCTCTTGGTAGTTCTTGAAAATCTCTTGTGTCAGTTCAAGCTCTTTTTTGAGACTCTCTATTTGAAAATCGTAATTTTTGATTTCGGTTTTTATTTTCTCATATTGTAGCGCAATTCCTTTTTTTGCCAATGAAATCTGCTGTTTGACTTTGAGCTGTTTAATACGCTCTTGCTCAATGGTAGCGGCATCAACTCCACCGTTAAAAATATTGAGTTTAGCCTGAAACCCGACGGTATAGCGGTCATGTTTGGCAAAATCGTTCAGGAGTCGGTTGTCGCTGCTTCCGTACTCCGCAAACGCACCGACTTCAGGAAGGTTGGCGGCGCGTTTCACGTCAATCATTTTATTTTGAATTTTCAGGCCGAGTTCGGCTTTTTGGATATCTTTGTTGTGTGAGAGCACGTCCTCAACGCTTAAGTTACAGTTAAATGCATCGAGGGGTAGGACTTGAATGGAGTTGACCTTGCTGTTGAGCAAAAAACTTAGGAACTGGTAGGAGAGTTCCCGATTGGCGCGGGTCTGAAAGATCATACGCTGAACATTGGAGAGTTTGGATTCTACCTCTAGCAGGTCGGTACGTTTGGCATAGCCCTCTTTTTGCATCTCCAATGTGGCAAAGTGGAGCTGTTCCATGTTCTCTTTAATGGTGTTGAGATCTTTTTCAAACGCATCAAGAAGCGAAATATCGTAATAGACTTTTTCAAGTTCGTACAGTTTTTCAGCAATGACTTTCTGTTTGTCATATTGATTCATATGAACCATCTGGGCGGCAATCTCTTTGTAACGGCTCAGTTTTCTTCCGGTATAAAGAGGAACCATATATTTGAGCGTAACATCAAAATGGTTGCGCTCATCAGGGTAGTTGAGGTCGTTTGGCTGTGTTTGAAGCAGCTGTTTGCTCATGTCGGGGTTTTGCATGAGGGAACCGAATGTTTCAAAATTACCTCCTGATGCTGAAATTGCCTGAGAGACGCCGCCTAAAAAGTCACTGAATCCAAAATCTTTAAAGCTGGCTTCCCGGCTTTGGAGCTTAAACCCAAAGACATTGCCGGCATCATTGGAACGCAGCCCCATCAGTGTGGCATCAAGCGTTCCGTAGTTGTAGCCTTGAGCAACCTTTCGACCCAATGTGGCGACATCGACATTAAACTGGGCAATAGTAATTTCAAGATTGTTGTTCATAACAATTTTTTTGGCATCTTCTACCGTGAGATTTTCATAAGGCAGGGTATTTTCAGCCGAAGAGATTGTCATAAAAAGAGATAGAATGGTTATAAAAAATATGGGCATTACGACTCCTTTCAAAAAAAACAAAATAATACGTGGATTATACAAAAAAGTTACTTATATAATTATTATTAAATTTTGTAATGAAAATCTTTCAATATGCTAATACTCTTTAAAAAAGCGTCGGATTTGGTTAAAATGGCAGCACTGAAACTATTGAAAAGGTATGTTAGAGATGGCAAGTGTCGGAATGAGTGATATAAAAAAAGGCGTTCGAATGGAAATTTCGGGAGTGCCGTACAAAGTGGTTGAATTTCAGCATGTAAAACCGGGGAAAGGCGCGGCATTTGTCCGTACCAAAGTAAAAAGTTTTTTAAATGGAAAAGTGATAGAAAAAACCATTCATGCCGGTGATAAGTTTGAGGTTCCGGTTCTTGAGTACAAGACCATGCAGTATCTTTATGATGACGGTGAAATGTTACAGTTCATGGACAATGAGACGTATGATCAATTGGGATTGGTGTACGATCAGTGTGAAGAGGCAATGAAGTGGCTTAAAGACGGTACCAATGTCGACATGATTTTTTACAAAGGAAATGCTATTTCCGTAGAGGTTCCGGCAAGTATGGAGTTTGTGGTGACTCAAACCGGTCCAAAAGACAAGGGAGATACCGCCAGCGGTTCCAAAAAACCGGCAGTTATAGAGACGGGTGTGACGATTCAAGTACCCTACCATATTTTAGAAGGCGATTGTATTAAAGTCAATACGGTGGATGCGGAGTATCTTGAAAAAGTAAAATAAAAGCACTGTTACATGTATTGTAAAAAGCTTTTAATTATTGGGCTTTTTCCGCTTCTTGCATGGGCTCAGAGCCCTTTTGAGTTTTCTCATAAGGAGCGTATTGCTATTGAGCAACAATATAGCGCCATTGCGATTCACCGCATTGATGAATTTCATCAAAAACTCCAAGAATTTCAACATGAAAATCCAAATCGGCAACTGCTGCTTGTCAATGCTTATGTCAATACTTTTCTGCCGCAATATGATGCGGTTATTGACCATCAGGAGGAGTATTGGAAAACCCCCAAAGAATTTTTGAGTATCGGTTACGGCGATTGCGAAGATTATGTTATATTAAAATATTTTATGCTGATTGCATTGGGGTTTGCTAAAGAGAAGCTTTTCTTTGCGCCGGTTATAGAGCGCTATAGCGGTACGTATCATATGGTTTTACTGTACGATAAAGATCCTGAAAAACCGCCTTTGGTATTAGATAATATTAGCTTTAGAATTTTACATGTAAATGCACGAACCGACCTGAAAGTTTTGGAGTGTTTCAATACACGGGGATATTATAAATGTGATGCAAACGGAAAACGAGTTACAATATCAAAACGCAGCAAACCGTTCAAGAGGCTCTTGGAACGTGTTCGTTCGGGTCAGTAAATTTAAAGGAGTAGTCATGCCAACCATAGTCGTCCCCATAGCAACAGGATTTGAAGAGATCGAAGCAGTAAGTATTATTGATATTGTAAGACGTTCGGGTATTACGGTAATAGTCGCCCATGTTGAATCTGAAGCCGTCGTACGCGGAGCAAACGGTATTAGCATTGTATGTGACCGACCGCTGGAAGGCATTGGCAGTGATGATATTGATATGATCGTGCTGCCGGGAGGCTGGGGCGGTACGGATATCTTAGCCGTCAATGAGACGGTACAGCATCTTTTAAAAGAGATGGATGCTAAAAAGAAGTATATTAGTGCTATTTGTGCGGCACCGTATGCTCTTGATGCTGCCGGAGTGTTGCGGGAGAATTTTACCTGTTACCCTTCAGTCGAGGAGAAAATACCCGGTAAAAACTATTTGGGTGCTACCCAACAAGTTGTTTATGATGCGCATATAATGACGTCACGAGGTCCCGGAACGGCTATCTGTTTTGGTCTGCATATTGTCAAACGCCTGCTTGGAGACGAGAGCTATGCGTCGTTAAAAGCGGGTGTTTTGGCAGATTATTGTGAGTAAAGCAAAACACACTTAGTGTTTTTTCTTTCGGGATCGTTTCTCTTTTTTTTCATTATGCACAGACTTTACCCAAAGATAATTGATGAGAAAATAGAGAAAAGTAGAGAGCAGCACGGCGTAGAAAAAGGTACCGACATAGAGTGGAACGACAATGTTTCCCATGTTCTGTTGGAACCACTCCAAAGACATCTCGACATCTAAAGAGCTGCTTCGCATGAGCAGCATATTACCCGTGAGGTATTCAATGTAATACATAAAGGGCATGGTCAACGGATTAGAAAGCCAGACCATAAAAAGACCGATGGGAGCATTAAAACGGAAAATCGGCAGTAAAAAGACAATGAGCAACATCTGCATGGGCATCGGTATTACTGCTACAAATGCGCCGATAGCCACCGCTTTGGAGACCGTTTTACGGTTAATGGAGAGAAACTCTTTGGGAATATGATATTTCTCTATCAGGGCATCAAGTCTGCTTGATTTGCTAGTCTTTTTGAATACCTTACGAACCATGTTGCTGTTGTACCATCTTTCTAAAAATATACTGCTCTAAAATTTGCAATGACATGAGTATCGTCAAAAAGCTCTAATGTTTCACCCTGAACTTTAAAATAGCGTGCATCTTGAAGTACTTTTTCAAATGCCTTTTGGGTTTCCATAGTGTTGCTGCAGTGCATGGGCGTCGTGCTGATTTCTACAAAACGGATACGATCGCCTTGAAGCGTATAGGTGCCGACAAAACGGTTACAGCCGGTAAACCCAATGACTTTGTTTCCTTTTTTTAAAATAAAGTTAGGGTCTTTAAGCTTTTCCGATGAGGCAATCGCCGCACCTTCAATGTAGAGCAGTTTCCAGTGAATATTTGTAATGGAAGTATTTTCCTGTTCCTGCGGTGAGCGTTTCAGAAGAATCTTCAGCGGAGTATGAAAAGGATTGACATGATTGACACTGTGGAACAGCGTATTGCCTTTATGCATAATAGATGCATTGAGCGTATAACGGCGGTTTTTCTCTATTTTTTTAGGATCATACGTTAAACGGAATGCAATAGGGGGTGCTTTAGGTGCCAGAAATGTTGTTGTGGCAATGACAGTTGAGGGCGTATCGGTATAGGGCAGATCTTCTAAGGTAACGACAACCGATGATCCTGCAGGCAACAGCATGCGTTCTCTATAGAGTAGCGTCCCTTCAATAGTGCTTGATGTATGGTGAATGGTTGCTTCTTTCATAGTGGCATGAAGCGTGCTGCAATATAAAAAAAGTGTTACCATTGAGACAATCATGGCATGCATACAATACTCCTGCTTAAATAATGCCATTATATCTTAAAATAGTATATGCTAAATGACTTCGATGCAGTAAATAAAAAATTATGAGGTAGTCTATGTAATCATCAAGCCCCAAGTACCGTTAAAAGGGGGAGAATAACGATACTTGGGGCGGAAAGAGAGTTTTTAAAGAGTCAACTACTTGGTGTACAAATCATTATTGGGATGATTGGGTTTACTTGTCTGCGGTTGCTCTTTGTCTCTGTCGTCATAATGGACAACATCAGCCTGTGCTAACGCTGCCAATGCTGTAAGAACCAGAATCGTTTTTGTCATGTGTGTGTCTCCTTTTATGTTTGGTATGTGACAGTGTAACGAATAAAAGACAATATTTGTCTTGATTTAGATCAATAAAAAGATAAAATTTATCTTATTTAGACTCAAAGTACTGTTTTTCGGTTGTTTCAGCTATATTTTTAGGAAATATTTTTATACTGTTACCCATAAATTTGTCCAATGGATTGGCATGAAACAGAAGAGTATTAAAAAAATTACATTAACACGACTGTTGCAGGTGTTTTTGGTAGCCATGCTCATTATTATTGCCATTGTTGCGTTAAGCTATCGCAGTTTTTCACAACTGGTCATTGAAAACAAAGCCCTCTCTGTTGCCGAAATTGTCAAAGCCGGTCTTACCTCGCACATGAAAGCCGAAATTATGGACAAGCGGGACTATTTTTTACATGAGATCGCCTCGATCCATGATATTGACTCTATTAAAATTATTCGTGCCGATGCCATTAACAGACAGTTTGGAGATTCAGAGCGTTTTGAGAAAGAACTTACCGGTGACCTGCGTACGATTCTTGCCAACAAAGAGGTACATTTTGAATGGAAAGAGGGGGACAAAAAGGTTGAGGTTATTGTTCCTTATATTGCCAGTTCTAAGGGGCGTTTAAACTGTTTGGAGTGTCACAAAGTCAATGAAGGAGAGGTACTGGGTGCCGTAGAGATTCAGATAGATACCGGACTGCATCGCAACTTTGCCTTCAAATACAGTTATATTATTGTTGCCGTGCTGCTTTTGTTTGCACTGATTGTCATTTTCAATATGTTTCATGTTATTGAGAGGAATATCTGTCGACCTCTGTCTAATATTATAAATGAGGGGAAGCGGGCATACCAGCTGCATGAGTGCATTGACGATAACAAATATGAGAGTAAAGAGTTTAAAGATGTAGCCCACAATATTAACAAGTTCAATCAAAACGTGATTCTTAAAGAAGAGGAGCTTCAAGAAAAAAACAGACAATTGCAACAGCTTAACGAAGAGATAGAACTGACACTCAAAGAGACATTGCTTGCCATGGGAGCGATTGAAGAGATTCGCTCCTGCAATACAAAGCGCCATACGCAACGGGTTGCAACCATCAGTAGCTTAATGGCGCGCGCATACGGATTGGACGATGTTCAAGTCAAAACTATCGAGCTGGCATCACCCATGCATGATATCGGAAAAGTCGGCATTGCCGATGCCGTTTTAAACAAACCCTCTCAACTTACCAGCGATGAGTTTTCGCTTATGAAATCGCATACGTTATTGGGTTATGAAATTTTAAAGCACTCCAAACGACCGGTGCTTCAGGCGGCAGCGGCTATTGCGTATGCTCACCATGAAAAATATGACGGTACGGGATACCCTCAAGGTCTTAAAGGTGAAGCCATTCCCGTTATAGCGCGTATTGTCGCAATTGTCGATGTTATCGATGCATTGCTTTCAAAGCGTGTTTACAAAGAGGTCTGGTCTGACGAGGAGGTGATTGCCTTCCTGAAAAAAGAGCGGGGCAGACATTTTGACCCCAGATTGGTCGATATTGCACTGGAACACTTTGATGAATATGCCAATATTATTCGTAATCTTTCCAACGCTGAGGCGTAATTTACATGTAAAAAAATGTATGTAGAAATAGGTAAAATATGGGCAAATTAAAGGAAATCATTCTATAATGACTTTTTAATTTATCACAAAAGGAAACCAATGAAACGAATTGTTTTAAGTACCGTGTTGCTGTTGGCAACATTAGCCCATGCTGAGCGCGAGACGACACTCTTTCCCATCATAACAGATGCCGACTACTGCCCGGAACCGGCAGTGGCACTACTGGTCGGATACGGTGAGCGGGAAAAAGCATACGACGGCGATTATATGTATGGATTGGAGTTGTCGCTGGCATGTCCCGCATTGCAACTCGAAACGCTCGATATTCGTCAACAAATTAGTCTGGTGCATCAAAGCAAGCATGGGTTGCGTATGACCTCACTGGAATTCAACCCCCATGTTATGTTTGATTTGGATGAGAAAGTACAGCTGGGAGTAGGTCCGGGCTTTGGCGTTATTGCTACCGATGCTGATGAAACCGATCTTATTGTCGGTGTCAATGTCGGCGCGTCACTGCGTTATGATATTGATGCCACTTACTTTGTTGGTGCCGAAGCACGCTACCAGTGGACAACCGATGCCGAACTGAGCAAAGGGTATGAACGAAGTTTAGACAATTATCGTACGCTCCTAAAGGTAGGAATGCACTTTTAAAAGTGCTTCTATTTTCATTCCACCAAATAAAGCTGCAGATGCGGAAAAAATCTCCGTGTTGTCATGAGCTGCATTGCACCTAAATCATTGGCATGAGAGCGTTCTTGGCTCTGTTGATGCGGAACATACTGCATGGTAACGGGGTGGTTTTTTGCTCCTTGTGGCAGTGGTTGTGATTGATTGCGAATGCTCTCAATATTGTTAGAAGAGAGTGTTGAGAGGTTGATGGGTAGCGGTAGGTCAGTGGTATCAACAAGGTTGGAGAGACCGGTAACAACAGGATGTTCTCCCGAATCGGCATAGGGGTAGCATTCGGAGACGGCTTGGGCATGTTGCCATCCGTTGCTTATCCAGTTCACGCCGAGATTGATGGTACCGCTGTTGTTGCCCATGCACAGATACGCTGCTTCAGCGCCGTTGGTTTCATGAGCAAAATAGACAATATTGTTAAATGCTTCAACCGTCTCTTGTGCGGGTGTTACCGGAGGGGTCTCATTGTAAAGGCGCATATCAAAGAGCCGAAAACGCCAACTGTCGTCACGGTCTTGGCGAATCGAGACCGTATTGTTGTAAAAATAGAGAACTCCTTTTCGTGACAAAAGAGGGTCATTGTCCCAGCCGTAATGTACCAAACTGCCGGCGACGGTTCTGCTGCCGATATGCTCAAAAAAATTACCGTAAACATAGGTTTGTCGGTATGCCGCTTCGGCTTCTCGAACCGTGGTAAGACGTGCCGCATCAATCGGTTCGCCTTCGTCTTGGGCCCAACGGCGATATTCTGCTTCAATATACCACGGAGCGGCGTCTTCAACCTCTACCAGATCGAGTGCGCGCGAGCTGCCGCTCTCAAACCAGTTGTAACGTATTAAGGATCCGGCGATACGCTCTTTTAATGTTGTGCCGAGAGAATCTTGAGTATTGGGACCAAAACGGTTGTATTGATAGGTCGCGCCGATGGCTTGAATATACAGAGCATGTTGTCTACCGCTGTTGGCTTGCCCATGTCCGTGAAGGTAGTTGCCTTCAATGAGAATGTTTCGGGTTAAATGGGCTTCATTGTAACCTTGTGACATGGTGAAAATACCGTTACCGCAGTTTTCAAGTTCATTGTTACGAATGATAATATTGTCACCCGCTTGAACACGAATGCACGCCGCTCCCTCTTCGTAAGGGTTACTGCTGCCGTCTGTTCGTATGTAATTAAAAGTATTTTTACCGTTTTTAATATGCAGGTTGTCAATAATAATATTGCTGTCTTTAAGGTCATAGTCTCTGTTGTAAATCATTACTACGGCCAGCCCTTCCATAGGAGTGTAGTCGGTATATGCCGCTTTGTCAGCAGGTATGTTGCGCGCTCCGTTGCCGTCAATGACGGGGCGTTCGCCGTTGGAACCGGACACACCGCAGATACGTAACGGATTTTCGGGTGTTCCACCGGTTCGAATAACAATTTTTTCTTTATAGGGAGTCGGTTTGTAAAAGATGCGCACCGTATCACCCGGACCTAGAGTATCCCACGGTACGTTCCCAAGCGATGCGTAGGACTGCCCGGGACCTACGGGGTAGTCGGTACCGTGGCCGCTTGGAACACATGCGCCGTTGTCCTGAATGACGGTTGCTTCGGAACTGCTTTGACAAGCACTTAAGAAGACAAGTAATGATGAAAAAACGCCGTAGCGAATAGCAGAGTACATAAGAGTTCCTTGTGATTGTTTGGAACTATTGTACCCAAACTCTCACAAGGGTTTATAATATTATCTCATAATATGACAATGGGTGAGAACGACAGGCTACGCTATAGCAGCCCCAGTTCTTTGAGTATCGGGCGTATTCCCGAGGCAATACTAATGAGCTCTTCGGCAATGATTCCTTCGGCTTTGTCTTCAAGAATCCACGCTTCAATATGTTTGATGGTATTGCTCTTCTCTTCTTCACTCAGCTCTTTGGATTTTATGACGGCATCTTTAATTTGTGTTAGTTTTTCATGGTGTTTGTGCGAACTCATGGGTTCTCCTTTTAATAGTTGTCGTATTTACCTTCGTGAACGTCGTGTTTTATCTGATCTAAACCCTCTTGCAGTATTGTAAGAAGCAGTGTTGCTACTTTGGTGTCGTCAGCTTCGGGAATATCCCAGTCGGTAATACGCATATTGGCTTTAAAAAGCAACTCCAGCTCTTTTTGAATCTCTGTTTTTCGGCTTTGCAGCTCTTTGTCTACGGCATCCATAATACATTCCTTTTAAAATATAGTATACAGTACTTTGTATTAATTATATTTTTTTCTCCTTCATTGAGGTCTGGACAAGCACATTGTCAGTTTTTTGCTGTTGGACAAATTTGTGCCATATCGCATTATGTAACGGATAGAGCCACAAATATTAAAATGATGATTCGATTCATGAACTGCCTTTAGAGCATGTCGATCGAAAGCAGTCTTGGCGTTATCTGTGTCAACAAAAGCTACCGGCCAGAGTTTGTTTTATGGCGGCTCACCAATGCAAGGGCATCGATTTTGTAGAAACTTTGCAAGGCATCGTAAATTTCGGGAAAGTGCTCATGCAGTGTGTGCGGCGACTCAAAAAAACGTTCGCTGACAACGGCAAAGAATTCTGCTTCATTGGTGGCGGCATACTCGCCTAAAAGTTCATATTTTCCTAAATGTGGGCCATGTAAAAGGCGTTTGTGTAGCGATGCAAACTCTTTGCTAAGCAGTCGGGTCCACTCGTGGTACTTGGAGCGTTCCAACGGGGGCACACCGTCGAGTTCACCCGTCATAAAGTCAATTTCATGGGCAAATTCATGAACAATGACGTTATGATGCCGCAGTTGGTAGGCTTCATGCTTTGCCTCATCCCAGACGATGACCACCGTATGGTCGGCCGATTGTCCTGTAATAATGAAGTTCTCTTTCGTGTAGATGCCTCCTTGTGACGAGAGATTCTCTACCATAACGGCAGAGGGGTAAACAATGACGGTTTGTAAAGCGGCGTAACAGCTTTTTGTTTTTACATGTAAAAGCAGCAAGCACGCATAAAAGCCAATAATGACCTTCATTTCATCGGTCACGTCAATGCCGACACCGATAAACTCTTTGGTATAGGCAAATTCAATAATGGAGCGTTCTATTTTTGCTTTGTCACGATCGCAAAGATTGTTGTAGTGCGGTGTTTGTTGCAGTAGTGTCCGATGCTCTTCTTTGAAGGGAAGGGCACGAATTTGTTGCATACGCTCTTCATGTCTGAGGTTGCGTAGAAAATAAAATCCCAAGGCACTCAATCCCAGACCGCCGAACAGCAGCGCTAAAATGGTATAGTAGGTCATCGGTAATCTCCTCGATGCGTTACAAAATGCCGACGTGCTGAAAACAGCGGCGGTACGCCTCTTTTTTCGTATTATACTTCATCGTGGCAAATGCAGGTGAGGGCGAGGGGAGTGTTTGGCAATTTACATGTAAATCTGCATACGTTTTTTGATAGAGTCGGGCTGCTTTTTTTCCGGTAAAAGCAAGGTGTGAAATTTGCGGATATTTCTGCAGTAAAGCAGGAATGTCGTTGAGATGACAGTTGGTAAGGTTGCTGTCGCTGGAGTCGGTACGCTCGCATGAAGCGATAATGTCCCAAAGTCCGATGCGGTATTTGTTAAGCAGGGCTGTTTTTTCCAATTCCGTTGTAGCAGGAACATGAAACAGATCGGAAAGGATACGCCAAAACTGATTGCGCGGATGGGCATAATAGCCGTGTCGTTTGCATGATTCCAGACTGGGAAAGGTTCCAAGAATCAGCAGTACGGTATTGGGAAACACAACGGGGTCAAAGGGATGGTTGTAGTGCACTGTAAAACTACCTTTCAATAATGCATTGTAGCATACCGTATATAAATACTAAAAGCTCAAACTAAAGCTTCTTGATTATAATTCAATAAATGACTTCAACTAGCGTAAGGTTTTCTATGAGCGTACAACCGTTTACCCATTTACATTTGCATACGGAGTACTCGTTGCTTGACGGGGCCAATAAGATCTCCAATCTTGTCGAACGGGTTAAAGAGCTCGGTATGAGTTCTGTTGCCATGACCGATCACGGCAATATGTTCGGTGCCATTGACTTTTATCAGCAGATGAAAGCGGCGGGTATTAAGCCCATTTTGGGAATGGAAGGTTACATTCACAATGGTGAAACCCTCAACGACAAAACCACCAAACAGCGTTTCCATATCTGTCTGTTTGCCAAAAATATGACCGGTTACAAAAATTTAATGTACCTTTCGTCGCAATCCTATATTGACGGGTTTTACTATTTCCCGCGTATTAACAAAGCACTACTTCGTGAACATACCGAAGGGCTCATCTGTACGTCGGCATGCCTTCAAGGTGAGGTAAACTGGCATCTTAATCTCAACAATGAGCGCAATGTTAAAAACGGTGCCGGCGGCTATGATGAAGCAAAGCGGGTGGCGTTAGAATACCAAGAGATGTTCGGTGATGATTTCTATTTGGAAATTATGCGTCACGGCATTGTCGATCAACATTATATCGATGAAAGTATTTTACGAATTGCTCATGAGACGGGTATTAAGGTGGTGGCTACCAATGACACGCACTATACGTTTCCCGACGATGCCCAGTATCACGAAGCATTTATGTGTATCGGTATGAATAAGCTCTATGACGATCCTAACCGTATGCGCCATTCGGTCCATGAGTTTTATGTGAAAAGTCCCGAGCAGATGCAACGGCTTTTTGCCGACATTCCCGAAGCGCTGCAGCATACGCAAGAGATTGTCGACAAATGTAATGTCGAACTGGAGTTGGGAAACCCGACGCCGCCGAATTTTAAATTTACTCAGGAGTATGCCGCGGCAGAAGGGCTGCAAATAGACAATCAAGATGATGTCCCTTTAGGAGAAGATGCTACCGAAAAGGAACGCAGGCAGTGGCGTGACGCAGCAACAAAAAATGACATTGAGTATTTTATTCACCGGTGTAAAGTCGGGTTGGACAAGCGGCTCCGACACGTACCGCCCGAGGAGCATGAGAGATACAAAGAGCGTCTGGAGTTTGAGATGGAGATTATTAATTCCATGAAGTTTCCAGGTTACATGCTTATTGTATGGGACTTTGTTAAAGTTGCCAAAGAGAGGGATATTGCCGTAGGTCCGGGGCGGGGATCTGCAGCGGGGAGTTTAGTGGCGTATGCTCTTGAGATCACCGATATCGATCCTATGAAATACGACCTGCTTTTTGAGCGTTTTTTAAATCCTGAACGGGTCTCCATGCCCGATATCGATATGGACTTTATGCAGGCGCGTCGCGGTGAGATAATTGATTATGTTGTTGAAAAATACGGACGCAATCAGGTTGCTCAGATTATTACGTTTGGTTCACTGTTGGCAAAAGGAGTGATTCGTGATGTGGCACGAGTGCTTGATATGCCCTTAAGCCAAGCCGATAAAATGGCAAAACTCATTCCTGACGAGCTGGGCATTACGCTTAACGGTAAGATGAAAAAAGGAGAACTGCAACCCGGTGCTTTTCAAAAAGAGCCGAAAATTCAAGAATTGATTGAGCAAGATGCGCAGGCTGCGCGAGTATGGGAGTTTGCCAAAAAACTCGAGGGCTTAAAACGCAATGCCGGAATGCATGCCGCAGGTGTCGTCATCTCTAACGAAGAGCTGTGGCACAAAACGCCCATTTACAAACCCAGTGGGGATGATCAGCCTTTTGTAACGCAGTACTCATTGAACTATTTGGAAGACATTGACCTTATAAAGTTTGACTTTTTAGGGCTCAAAACACTTGATGTCATTCAAAATGCCATCACCCTTATTAAGACATTGCATCATGTTGAAATTAATTGGCATGAGATTGACGAGAACGATCCGAAAGTTTACGAGACCATCCAGCAGGGCGATACCGTCGGTATGTTCCAGATTGAAAGTTCGGGGATGCAAGATCTGAACAAACGACTCAAACCCGATAATTTTGAAGACCTTATTGCGGTGTTGGCGCTTTACAGACCCGGACCGATGGACTCGGGAATGTTAGACAGTTTTATTGAACGAAAGCACGGCCGTGAAGCTATTGAATACACCTTTGAGAGTATGGAAAGTATTTTAAAACCGACATACGGGGTTATTGTTTACCAAGAACAGGTCATGCAAATTGTGCAGAGTATTGGTGGTTTTTCATTGGGGTATTCCGACATTATTCGTCGTGCTATGGGGAAGAAAAAAGATATGGCGCAATACAATGCCGAATTCTCCGAAGGGGCACAGCGACAAGGATATGATTACCATAAAGCTTCCGAGCTTTTTGATCTTATTGAGAAGTTTGCCGGCTACGGATTTAACAAGTCACATTCGGCGGCGTATGCCATGATTACGTTTCAGACGGCATGGCTTAAAGTGTATTATCCGGCTGAATTTATGTCGGCACTGCTGACCTCCGAGCGTGATAATACGGAGAAGATTGTAAAGTATATTGATGAGGTGAAGCGTATGGGTATCACGCTTTCACCGCCGGACATTAACCACTCACATCTTGAATTTGCTCCGGTGCTTAAAGAAGGCAAGCCTTCTATTCTTTTTGGTTTAGGTGCCATTAAAGGGGTCGGCAGTGCTGCGGTAGAATCCATTTTAGAGGTACGTCAAACGGGTGAGTTTCATTCCATGCAGGATTTCGTAAACCGCATTGAACCTTCTAAAGTCAATAAGCGTGTTCTCGAGAGCATCTGCAAATCGGGCGGATTTGATGCGTTTCCGTTTTCGCGTCGCGCTGTTTTAGAACAGATTGATACTATTATTGAGACTGCGAAAAATGCTTCCAATGCCAAGAAAAATGCTTTAGGCAGCCTTTTTGGCGACGATGCCGAGGTCACTACCGTGGCTTTGGATTTAAACAATGCCGAAGAGTACGGACTTAAGGAAATTTTGGAGTTTGAAAAAGAGACGTTGGGATTTTACGTCTCAGGACATCCTCTTGATGATTATCGAGAGGCTATGGATGCGTTAAATTACACCCTTTCAAGTGATATTGGCAATATTTCTGACGGCTCTACGGCAATATTTATTGGCAAAGTCGAAGAGATTACGAAAAAGATTTCAAAAAAGGGAAATGCTTTTGGTATTGTTAGCCTGATGGACCTTCACGGCAATATTGAGATGATGCTTTTTAGTGACAAACTCGAACAGCTTGAGGCTATGGATTTAGACGAACCGGTCGCTTTTAAAGTGAAGATTACCCATACCGAAATGTTTACACGCATAAGTGTCTTGAAAATTTTTACGCTTAACGAGGTAAAAAAAGAGTCTAAAAAGGTAAAAACGGTTATTGCAGAAAAACCGCCTGAACCGCTACTTCTTTCTATTCGTCTGAGTAGCGATACCGAGAGGTTAGAGTCCCTCTATCAACTTATTCGGCGATATCCCGGAAGGCGTCCATTAAAATTAATTATTATTTCTAAGCTTCAAAACGTTGTGTTGGAGTCAGCCATTCGTGTTGACGGTAAAATTATTGAGGAGTTGGAACAACTCGACTACGTAGATATCGTCTAATAGCGTAAAAATATGACAAGATGCCATACTTTTAACATATCGATCAGATCATCTATATACTGCGCTGTAAAAAGGAGTTGTTGTGCTTGGCAAATGCCCTTATTGTAATGATGGTAACGTAACGGTGGCAAAAAAAACAGTGTTGGGAAAACAGACAAAAGTCTACTCTTGCTCCAATACAAGATTTCATACTGAAGATGGCGAGTGTTTTGAATCGGTAGGGAGTTGCTCGTACCGCATATGGGGAAATTCACTTGCGAAATACGGAAAACGTGCTATTGGTGAGCGTGAAGTGAAAGCGTTGCTGAGTTCAGGATCTTTTACAGCTGTTCTACATAGCAAAAATGGCGTTGCATACCGTAAAACAGTGGTGGCGCATTATGAATACGGTATTACCGTTCTCTTTAATGAAGAGGTCGCATCATAAATAAACTTTTAAACTATAATAATTTTTTATTTGTAATTTACATGTAAAAGTAAAAAGGCTATTGTAAAAGCTTATAGCAAGGTCGCATCTTCTCCCCTTTTTGTCTATTACTTCTTTTTATAATGTAGTGACACAACCTTATCTTATACTAATTATAACTATATAATATAAGAAATAGCTATAGACCCGTATTTCATGGTGCTTAAGTGATATAATAATTAATAAATATTTTAAAATATTTATTATAAGTGTTTTTATGTTGTAGAAACAACACATTAATGAAAAAAATTAGTTTTATTTTTTATGTTTAGTGTAACTTTATTGAAAATTCGTGTATATTCTTTATTGAAATGAATACATGTCGTTAAGGACGGTATAGAAAAGGAAGGATATTTTCATGGAACAAGAGAATAGAACCAAAAAGAAATTTTCTCTGGGGATATGGGTAATTATTGCATTGATTGTAGTAGGTCTCATTATTGGGATGGTAACGTCATTTGTTACGGTAGTTGCAGTAAAGCATACGTCAGATGTCAACTTTTGCGGCTCATGTCACTCGATGAAGCCGATGGCAGCAGCCTATCGTAACAGTGTGCATGGCGGTTACGGTGACAGCGGTGTCATGGCAACCTGCGCCGATTGTCATCTTCCTCATGAATCTACCATGGGTTACATGATCCAAAAAATAAAAACCGGTATGTGGGATGTCTGGGTCGAGACTACGCACGATACTTCTAAAATCGATTGGCATGAACGTCGTGAAGAGCGTCGCAACTGGGTGTATGATTCCGGATGTCTGCATTGTCATGAAAATCTCCTTCGCGGTACACGACCCAATAAGAAAGCATTTACGGCACACAAAGCATATTTTGCCAAAAAACTCATTGTTGCCGGTGAACACGGTAAAGAGCGTGCCAAATGTGTTGATTGTCACCGAAATGTCGGCCATTATGAATTGAAGAAACACCTGCCGCCTCCGCCGGAAGAAGTAGAATTTTCAGATGAAAATAGTGAACACTAAGGAGCATAGCGATGGAAAAGAAACATATTAAAATAGTCGTAGCAATCGGTGTTCTTGTTCTTTTGGTCATTTTTCTAGCAGTGAATAATGCCGGTGAAAAGTTTGCACGTTTAGGTACCATCGGTGCTAATATTGCCACCAATCTTGCGCATGCTTCTCATGGGGATCCCCGTCCGCTTGACGAAATGACTAAAGAGCATATTAAAGAGATTACAGGCAGTACCAATAAGGTAGATGTCAAAGAGTTGCCCAAAGCATTTGTTCCGCTCAAAGAGCACATACATCCACCGTTTGGCATGGGAGCGTGTAACGTATGTCATGCACCAAAGCGCTCAAAACCTGCAGCAATCGTAACAAAAACGGTAGCGCAATTGTGCTATAAATGTCATATTCCGGTAGAAGAGATCGACAATCGCATGGCAGCATTGGATTGTAACAAGTGTCACAGTCCACACCATGCAGACCGAGAGAAATTGGTTCGTGAAAAAGTGACGGAAGAAGAGTGCCCGGTTGGCGAGTTTCAATCGAATTAATAAAAAAATGTTGTCGGTAATGAAGGTTTAGTATGAATAAAAATATAATTCAGACGCTGTTTTTAGTACTTTTAGTAAGTTCAGGTATCTATTTTTACCAGACATACAGTGTCGGTGATAAACTGGATCGATTTGTAGCCATTATGGGGAATATTGCCCATAATCTGCAGCATGCCAAACATGCTTATGAAGTCGATATCAACATTTCTGATGACGAACTCAGCGAAATCAACATTACCAAAATTTCTCAAGAGATGAAAAGCTCTCTTGACAAGAAAAAAGAGGAAAAATCCGTTGTGCCTCGTGTAGCGCCCGCAGCTATTGCCGTTGATGAAATCCGTGCCGAAGAGAAACCAATACACAATAAAGCCCGAGCCGTTAAAGCCAAACTAGTGCGTCTTGAAGATCTTCCGGCAAAATTCAAACCGCTTAAAAAACATTTGCATGAGCCGTTTAAAATGGGTGCGTGTCAAATCTGTCACGTTGCCAATACCAATAAGCCCGGCGACTTGGTACGTAAAAATATTCATGAGATCTGCTATGAGTGTCATAAAACACGCTATACCAAAAAGTTTGACCATAAACCGGTTAAAGAAGGTAAGTGTATGGATTGTCATGACCCGCACCAGTCAGATACCAAAAAACTGCTCAAAGCCGACTCCATCAATAATTTGTGTCTGAAATGTCATGATAAAAAGAGTACGTTTAAAGACAGAGCACGCAAACAGTTTGTCAACATGAAACTGCCGGTGAAACACAAACCGATTGTTAAAAAAAGCTGTTTGGAGTGCCATGATGCACATACGGCAGATCATAAAATGCTATTAAACCTCGATGCGAAGATGGATTTGTGTTTGGATTGTCATGATGATATTAAAGATAAAATTCATGACTCTAAATATAAGCACGGCGGTGTCAACAACAGTAAAAAACGTTGTTTAGAGTGTCATAATCCGCATGCAACCAAGCATAAAAAACTGCTCAAAAAAGATCAGATATCTATGTGTTTGACGTGTCATGACAAAGAGGTGAAGTCCGATGAAGACGGCGGCATGCTGATGAATATGAAAAAACATCTCAAAGAGAACCCGAACTGGCACGGTCCCATTAAAGATGTTGCCAAAGAGGGCGGGTGTGTTGCCTGTCATGATCCGCACGGTTCCAACAACTTTAGTATTTTACGTAAGTCGTTTACTAAAAACTTTTATGATAACTTTGAGAATAAAGAATTTTTCTGTTTCAAATGTCATGAGCAGAAAAAAGTACTGGAGCAATACACGATTAATGATAAAATCACGAAGTTTCGTGACGGTGACGTGAATCTGCATTATTTACATGTAAATGATAGAAAAGGGCGAAGTTGTCGGGCATGTCACGATGAGCATGCTTCGAAATATAAGCACCTCATACGTGACTATACCGACTTTAACGGGATTAAATTTCCATTACGCTTTATTGATGAGCAAGACGGCGGGTCGTGTGCTCCTGCATGTCATAAAAAATTTGAGTATGATCGCATTGATCCGAAAGGCATTGGAAGATGAATATGTTAAAGAGACTCTCGATAGTGCTTGTACTACTGCTAGCGGTGGCACAGGGTGCATCCGTCACAGAAAACAAACCGCCTACAGTGATTGTATTACCGCAAGAGAATACGCTAGTGCATGAGCTTCCGCTAAGCGTGGTTGTAAAGGTTGATTCTAATGCTGTCGATGCCGTAAAAATTTTGAATGCTTCCGGTGAGAAAACAATCGACATCAACGGTTCCAAGGCGATCTATTGCAAAACGATTGCCTTAGTACTAGGAGATAATACGCTTCATATTCGCTCTTACAAAAAGGGACAGCTTATTGATGAGCAGAAGCGTCATCTCTATGTAACGTCGCCGCTTTATTCGCAATATAAATATCCTCCCACGCAATATAAACGACAATTTTTTCATACCGATCGCAATGAATCTGCATGCCGTTCATGTCATGATATGAGCGTTAACGAGAAACAAGGGATTGCATTTATTGATGTGACCGAATCGAACTGTTATGCGTGTCATCATCAGTTAACCACAGAGAAGTACGCCCATGCTCCTTCGGTCAATTGGCTTTGCACTTCATGCCATAACGGCAAAGTCGGCAGCGACAACGCATGGCAAAAAGGGCGCTCAAAATTTTTAGTCACCAAACCGGTGAACAGCCTTTGTTTCAGTTGTCACAAGAAAAATGCCAAACTTTGGAAATCGTATCGTTTTCGACATGAACCGCTCGATTCAGGGCGTTGTAACAAGTGCCATAACTCGCATTCGTCACCCTACAAAATGTTCGTACGAAAACCGGTTAACAGCATCTGTCTGGGATGCCATAAAGACAAGCGCATGCGAGTAAAACAGCGCGATTCGGATTGTGAAGGTACCATTAAAGGCAAAGAGTGTGTTGCATGTCACTCTCCGCATGCTTCAAACAAACAGTTCTTTTTAATGGATGAAGAAGAGCGAAAAAAACTTGAGAGTAAGCAGCATGGAAGGGAGCGATGATGAAGTATGCATACTGCCTTGTAGCACTACTGTTAAGTGGGATGTTTACGACCTTGTCAGGAACATCTACCGATCCGGTACTTGAGATTACCTACCCTCAAAAAGAGATGATTGTTTATGAAGAAGAGCTGGTGAGTGTTGTGGTATCGCCGCAGCATGAAGCGGTCGATGAAATTGTCATGACAACGGATTCGAGCGAGACCTATAAGACCCGCGTGAGTAAAAGTCGAAGTCATTATTGCCATAGCTTCATGCTGCATTTGGGTGAGAATATTATTGATATTGCTGCAATGCGCGACGGCAAAGTGATGAAGTCGTATGTACGTAAAGTGTATGTTACTTCTAAGGTATATAAAGAGTTTCATTTTGCACCGGAAGTGTATGAAAAAAGCTTTTTGCATACCGATGCTCAAGAGAAAGTCTGTAGTAAATGCCATGATATGAGCGTCAATGAGATTCCCGGAACAGCATTTGAAGATGTTTCAAAATCAAACTGTTTTTTATGTCATGTCAAAATTAATTTTAAAAAATTTGCGCATGCTCCTTCGGTAAACTGGCTTTGTACTTCATGCCATAACGGTAAGGCAGGCAGCTTTAACGCGCAAGATGCCAATAAAACAAAGTTTCTTGTTGCCGATCCGGTTGAACCCATCTGTCTGGATTGCCATGATAAAAAAGCCGAACTTTGGAAAAACAAACGGTTTCATCACGAACCGGCAGACTCGGGGCGTTGTAACAAATGTCACAATCCCCATGCTTCGGATAACAACAACTATTTAAGAAAACCGGCATGGGATCTGTGTACGGGATGTCACAAAGATAAAATAGACGGCGCTCACGTGGTCAAAACCTTTGGTCGTAAGATGCATCCGACACACAAGGTAAAAGATCCGTCATCAAAACAAGGAGATGAACTCAGCTGTGTCAGTTGTCACAATCCTCATGTCTCCAATGCACCGTTTCTCTTGCAGAGCGATACGCTCATGTCGCTTTGCAGTCGCTGCCATAAGAAGTAGCCGGTAAGGGTAAAAAGAGCGAGCCAAAAGGCTCTAATTAACGATGGAACTTATTGTTTCGGTTGTCGATGTAGCTTCCAATCGGTGAAAGAATCAGTACAAGCACTGAAAGCAGCACCCACCACGGTGGAAAGACGGAGTGATGCGATGTAGTTTGATGATCGGGATTGTGGTTAATAAAATTCTCTTTACTGACGCCGGCAAGTGACGTTTCTACTCTGGCAGCAGTTGCAGAGGCATTATGTGCAGCGTTGGCAACAGGCTCTTTTGTTTTGGCAGCGATTTTAGATGCAGTGCTGATATTGTGTTCCATGCTATCAACCGCTTTAGATACCTCTTGCACCTTGGCGTTAACACTTTCGTGAGTAGCATTAACGGTTTTGGAAACGACAGGAGCTGTCTTTTCAACAACTTTTTCAATAACGGCTTTAGTCTTGGGAGCTGTTGCTTCTGTAGACGTTGTTGTCTTCACAGGCTCTTCAAGCGTCTCTTTGTTTAGAGCAATTACTTGAGGAACTTCCACGGTATCGGCTGCAACAACGCGCGGTGCCGCATCTTCGGACTCTTTAATAATCAGTAATGACTCCGGAACCTCTTCGGTTACCATATCGATGGTGACCTCTTCTTGAATGGTCACTTTGGAAGGGGTGGTGGATTCTGCGACAATGAGATCGGTTTCGGGTGTATAGTTATTGACAAAAAGACCGGGATAGCGTTGTTGGATTGTCTGTTTGACTTTGCTAAGATGTTCTTTATTGGAGAAGGGTTCAATAACGACAATAAAGTATTTTCCGGAGGGACGCGTATGCAGTGTAATACCGTTTTCATCCAGCAAGGATGAGATGTCCGGATACGCTTCAAGGTAGTGTTGAAGTTCGTTTAATGCCCGCTCTGCTTTTTCAGGTGTGCCTAATGAACTGACAATAATTTTTTTCTCTTGAGCGTGTAAGGCCGGCATAACTAATAATAATGGCACTATAAGACGTAATAGATGATGTTTCATAAACAACCTTCTTAGTAGATGTAGCACTGCAACGGACACAATCCAATTGCAATGATTATAGATATTATTTTATATTATATTGAATAAAAACAATCTTGACAATTGTTTTTATATTGGCAAAATAGTCTTCTGCGTTACGATTTTACCTACTTTTTTACTTAGGGATAGCTTGAAGAGAATGACATCCATAAGAAATATTTTTGTTATGGTGGTATTGTACAAAGAGCCTGAACCGCAGCCGTTTTTTATTTACTGTACAATGTGTTAAACTGCTAACATAAAGGAGACGCGATGCCAAAAAAATCCTATAACAACAGACTTTTAGATGCACGACCCGATCGGCTTGATCTGCGTGATAGGGAGTACCGTCCTCCATTGCAGTCGCTTCCGCCGCAGTGGCCGTTGCATGATGAAGTTAACACATTATTCCCTTGTTATCGAGACGACGGAATGATTTTAGATCAAGGTAAAGAAGGTGCATGTACGGGCTTTGGTCTGGCGGCTGTCATTAATTATCTGCTGTGGCAGCGTCAGTTACATGTAAAAAACGAGGTGCATCCTCGAAACTCTTTTCGTGTCAGTGCGTGAATGCTTTACAATTTGGCGCGTATTTACGATGAGTTTGAGGGTGAAGACTATGAAGGGTCGAGTTGTCGCGGTGCCATGAAAGGGTGGCACCGACACGGTGTCTGCAAAGAGCGTACCTGGCCTTATATTCCCGGTGACACCCGTTCCCCTGAAACATCGTGGTCGCAAGAGGCGGTTCAGAACCCTTTGGGCGCTTATTATCGTATCAATAAAGAGTCAATAGTAGACATGCAGTCAGCTATTAAAGAGGTAGGAGCTATTTACTGTTCGGCAACAATTCACGAGGGATGGTGGCTTGACACGAGTGATACGTTGCGTGTTATTGAGCCCGGTAATGCTACAGTAGGAGGCCATGCTTTTGCCATTGTCGGTTACAATGCCGAGGGTTTTATTGTTCAAAACTCATGGGGCAGCTCCTGGGGGTTTTGCGGATTCGCGATTATGTCGTACCAGGAGTGGGTAGAAAACGGCACTGATGCATGGGTTGCCGTGATGGGCGCTCCGGTGCGTATTGCTGCATCACCGCATACATTCTCAAACCATTCGCTGCAAACGGTAGCAGCAGACTATACAGAACGTGGCAGCAGCATGATGCGACGTACCTTGAACTATGCCTATAAGAGTAGCAAAGCCATGCCTTGGAGTGAAGAGAAAGCATACCAACACACGCTTGTTGTCGGTAATGACGGACGACCGAAACTGCGTATTATTTCTGAGCCCGATCCCGAAAACTCGGCACGTAACGTCTGTTATGACGCTATTAAAACATGGATGCAGGAGAGTAAGCAGCATCGAAAAATTGCCATTTATGCACACGGTGGACTTAATAGTGAAGCGGACTCAATTAACCGTATTCGTATTTTGGCACCGTACTTTAAAGCGAACGGAATCTATCCGCTTTTTATTACATGGAAAACAGGATTTATTGAATCCATTGCCAATCAGATTAAAGACACCATCAGCGAGATCTTCTCCAGTGCGGGCATGGAGCCTTCAAGCAGCCGTGCCAAAGGGCTTATGGATAAACTTCATGATGCTATTGACCGCTCTATTGAGAGTTTTTCACGTCGTATTGCCGTGAAAGGAGTGTGGTCGGAAATGAAAGAAAATGCTGCATTTGCCAGTGATAGAGCGGTACCGGGATATCCGCAACACGGCAATACCAAACCGGGTGCTATGGTGATTCTTTCTGAAGCGTTGCATCGACTTAAAAGTGAATTTCATTGCGATATTCATTTGGTCGGGCACTCTGCCGGTGCCATTTTATTGGGACACTGGTTGGATGAACTGACAAAACGGCAGCTTGCCGTAGCATCACTGACGTTATATGCACCCGCCTGTACGGTAGCATTTGCCAACCGACACTATATGAAAGCCTGTAAAAAAGCAATTCTTGCTACAGAGACCATAACGATCTATATGATGGATGACGAACGTGAACGTGCGGACAGCGTCGCAATATATAGAAAGTCGTTACTCTATCTGGTGAGTCGCGCATTGGAGAATATTCATAAAACACCGTTACTGGGTATGGCGGCAGCATGGGAATACGACTATGCAAAAGCACATGATATTTTCAATGATGCAACCTACAACGATATTAAAAAATGGAATGCATTTGCTGTAGGGGTGCATCGCATTGTTTTTGACAAATCTCACAGTAAAGTCAATACATCGCGTAACGGTGATTCTATTGATCTTTCGCACGGATCGTTCGACAACGATATTGAAGTAATCGAGCAGACACTCCAAAAAATCACGGCAACAAAACAATTGGCGGTGAGGGTTGAAAACCTTCAAGGCTTTTAACAAAGTCTTCTTACGTTATTATATGTGTCAGTCGTAATATCAAAGGAGTAGCTATGAGAAGATATATTAGATTCTTTGAAAATATCGGTATGGATCAGGTGGGACTTGTAGGTGGTAAGAGCGCCAGTTTGGGTGAGATGTATCGGCATGTGAGCCAACAGGGTGTGAATATT
>Ga0256833_1000259_pt1 | contig 41916 bp, 27 predicted proteins | sample 356284metaG_FD_190535 | JGI IMG/M metagenome (GOLD analysis project Ga0256833, IMG submission 190535) | Hydrothermal vent microbial communities from Mid Atlantic Ridge, Atlantic Ocean - 356-284 | ecosystem: Environmental > Aquatic > Marine > Hydrothermal vents | place: Atlantic Ocean: Mid... | reverse complement strand
TTAAAAATAAGGGTATCCAAAATAAATTAGATACCCTTACAAAATCTTAATTAATTTATTATCTAAACATCATCCTTATTATCTACAATATTTTTTGCTTCATTCATCGTTTTTGTAGCTAAATTATCACCTCCTTCAATCATTTCCCCTGCGACATCTTTTGCCTTCTCTGCACTTTCTTTAACTTTTTCAACAACCACATCTTTCACATCACTCACTTTATCAACAGCATCTCCTGCCAAATCTTTTCCTTTCTCTACTGCATCTTTTGCTTTATCCAAAATATTATCCAGACCATCTTTAGATTCATCTACTAATTCATCCTTCAATCCCGTACCCTTTTCTACAACATCATTTACAACTTCTTTACCTTTTTCCATAACATCTTTAGCTATATCCGTGGCGTCTTCAAATGCATCTTTAGCTTTATCAAATACAGTTCCACCAACCTCTTCTGCTTTATCAACCAATCCTTTGGTCATATCCATGCCTTTATCGACAGCACTACTTGCAACTTCTGTTACGTCTTCCAATACATCTTTTGCTTTATCAACAGCATCTGAACTGAAATCTTTTGCTTTATCAAACACATCTTCTGTCAAATCTTTTCCTTTTTCTATTACATCTCCAGCCACATCAGCTACATCATCATAAGCGTCCTTCGCTTTATCCACAATAACATCACCGATATCTGCAACTTGATCTGTTGCTGATTTTGCTACTGATTTAGCACCAAAAAATATTTTTTTTAACCATCCCATAATTATTCGTTTTATTTAATGAAATACAATATTTTATCTAGATTATAACAAAATAAAAATACTTTTAGTTCAAATTAACAAAACAAATATAGCGGTTTTTGCATATCCTTGAGCAACAGGAAATAAGTATTCTATTATATAAGCCATTAAAAAAATTGTGACATAAACCGCAACTTGGTAGTTATGAAAGGGAGTTATACCGGTTTAAATGAGAAGGCAAGTTTCGATTTGGAAATACAAGTCAACTTACCCCCTAAGGGAAAAGCTTGGGATGAGTGTGAGAAAAATTTTATGTTTTCCACCTTTTCTTTTGGTTATAAGCTAAATCTATTGTAATTTTAGCAGCGATATTGATTGACTTGTCGTTATCTAAATATTATAACCTTAAAATATAAACATGGAATTTAAAAATAAAACTGTATTCATAACCGGTGCAACTCGAGGGATTGGTAGGGAAATTGCATTGAAAATGGCTTCTTCAGGAGCTAATATTGTAGTGACCGGTAAGAGTAATGTTCCACATCCCAAATTGCCCGGAACAATATTTACAGTTGCTGAAGAAGTCGTAAAATCCGGAGGAAGAGCTCTTCCATTAAAGATTGATGTAAGGGATGAGATATCTGTCAAGAAGTGTTTTGATGATGCTGTTGACAAATTTGGAGGAATAGATATTTTAGTGAATAATGCTAGTGCAATACTATTGATGGATACTCAGGCATTACCCATGAAAAGGTATGATTTGATGCAACAAGTAAACGCTAGAGGAACTTTTATGGTATCAAAATACGCTATTTCCCATCTTAAAGGATCAACAAACCCTCATATTTTAACTTTATCACCACCGATTAACTTGAATCCTAAATGGTTTGGCAATCATCTTGCATACACCATAAGTAAATACGGGATGAGTATGACTACTCTAGGACTTTCCGTCGAATTGAAAGAATATGGCATTGGAGTTAATTCGTTATGGCCAAAGACAATAATAGGTACAGCAGCAATCAAATATTTGATGGGAGATGAGGGGATGAAATTGTCTAGAAGACCACAAATAGTTGCAGATGCAGCTTTTGAGATCTTTAAAAAGAATAGTAAGACGACAACAGGTAATTTTTTTATTGACGAAGAAGTGTTGAAGGAAGCAGGAATTAAAGATTTTTCTGATTATAGCTTTAATAAAGAAAATAAAATATTACCTGATATATTTTTAGATTAGATTTTATTTGACATTTTGAGTTTTTTTTATAGCTTTGAGCAGCGTTAGACATACAAAATGTTATCTTATAGGTAAAGGGTAGATATGTTTACAGATGGATAGTCTACCGATTAAACTGAAAAACACAATTTAAATGCGTATAAAGAAAATATTTTTATCTCTTGTTTTTTTAAGTTTTGCTTGTGTAATTTTAGGGCAAGATTTGAATCAAACCAATATGAGATATTCTCCGCTCTACATGAATCCTGCGCTTACAGGAAGTTTCTATGGTACTTTACGGCTAGGAGGTACTTACAGAGATCAAGGCAGGCAGTTGATGGGAGAAGGGTATAAGACATTTAACGTATTTGTTGATGCTCCGATTTCTATTTCTATTAGAAAAAATGATTGGATAGGGATTGGTATTCAGGCTTACAATGACAAAGCAGGTTCAGCACTATTAGTTACTCAAGGCGTCATTTTAAATGGTGGTTATCATTTGTCTTTTGATAACAAACATAAGAATGTGCTAAGTGTAGGTGTTCAATACGGTTTATTACAGAAAAGAATAGATGGAGATAGAATCGTGTTAGGTTCAGATCATGTAGATCCCGGAGTAACGTTGACAGACAGAGTCGCTCTTAGTGCATATAAAGCAAGTTTTAAAGATATAAATATTGGTATTTCTTTTGAATCAAAACTATCAAAAGCTTCAAGATTTATTATCGGGGTGGCCGCTTATCATGTTACTAAACCCGAGTACAAAGGTATAAGTTACAATAATTATTTGGATAGAAGAATAACACTACATACAAGATTGCATCTTGGTATTACCAAAAGATTTATGGTAGAACCCCAAATAATAGCATCATTTAGTAAAAATGCATTGAATATAATGCCACAGTTTAAATCATTCTTCAAACTTAGTAAAAATAAAAGAAAAGATGATATGATCTATTTTGGCTTGGGGTACAGACTAAATGATGCAATGCAAGTATTGATGGGATTGAGATATAAAAAATTTGATATTGGTATGGCTTATGATATAACAACATCAAGCGCGGCTCAATACAACAATCATAAAGGCGGAATTGAATTTGGGCTATTCAAAATTATTGAGATTCATAAGAAAAGAACCGTACCTCCTGTTTTAATTTGTCCGGAACTATAATAAATAGATATGAAGAATAAATTTATAATATTATTAATTTTTACTACTACAATATTGTTTGGTCAATCAAACTTTCATTTTAATCGGGATTTGCCTTGCGTAGACAAGCAATTCAATTTATTTGTTCACGCGGTAAACAACACCAAATACAAAACAGTAACTGAAGATAAAATGAGAGAAGCAATTGAAAGAGCAAATGAAATATTTGCGCCTATTTGTATTTCTTTCAAGATGTGCGAAATGGATACGGTTTTCAATTATAATTATGATATTTTAGGATACCATGAAATGAAAGAACTATCCAATTTGTACGTTCAGCACAACAGAATAAATGTATACGTCATTCATACAACTTTTTTTAACCCTTATATAAAAGAAATTTGTATGGGGTCAATAGATTCAATGAGAAATGGTAATCTATTTATATCACAGCTGAATGCATTGCCACAAGTTTTGGGACATTTTTTTGGTCTGCAACATACACACAAGGGAAGTGGAGAAGAATTGGTAGATGGGTCAAATTGTAAAACTGCGGGTGATAAGATATGTGACACACCGGCAGATCCTTATGTTTTCGGAACCCAAATAAACCCTTATATTACAGGAGACTGCACATTTAAAAGTTTGAAAACTGATGCAAATGGAGAGTATTACACTCCTGATGTAACTAATGTAATGTCCGGATTTTTTTATTGCCATTGTAAATTTTCAAACGAACAATATCTAAAAATGGCTGAAAATTATTTCAAGGCAGCACAAAAACATTGGTAATATGGACTACAAAGAATATTCCGCAATAACAAGAAAGCATAGAATCTACGTATTATTGGTAGGATTGTTTTTTTTAATAAACTCATCAATTTTTGCACAAACAGCTTCCGTAACCAAAGGATGTAGCCCTCTTGAAGTTAAATTTACTTCAGCGAGCATGTCTGCTTATTATTGGGAGTTTATTGAAGGAAATGCTACATCTACACTTCAGAATCCGAAGCATATTTTTACTCATCCCGGAAATTATAAAGTTAAGCTTTACGAGGGTCAGGGTGGAAAGAAGATTGGAGAGATAAACATTAAGGTATATGAAGATCCGATAGTGAATTTTACAGCTGATACTACATCCGGATGCACGCCATTGACAGTTAGCTTTACCTCTGATGTCAGTTTGGATTCCGAGATAAAAATATTGGGTTATAAATGGGCATTTGGAGATGGAGAAGAATCAACCGCCAAGAATCCTATTCACATATACACAGTAGAGGGAGAGTTCAAAGTCTCATTGGAGATAATTACTGATATTGTTCAATGTGATGTAACTTATAATATTGAAAAATATGTCAAGACCAATCAATTAAACATAAATTTTATCCCAAGTAGGGATTTTATCTGTGATTATACTGGTAAGATTAAATTCAATAATATAACTCCAAAAGAAGACGGAGATACCTACCACTGGGATTTTGGTAATGGAGAAACATCAACAGAATATAATCCGGATACGGTATTTTATACTGCCGGAGATTATATCATAACTCTCACTATTTATACCCCGGAGGGTTGTGTGTTTCAAAAACAGAAGTCAATACATATCGGAAAGCCTGTTTTTGATTTGAATTTTCCGGATACCGCCTGTTTTTATGCTGATTTTCTTGAAAACCCCATCTATCCACGCTATGATTTGAATTTTCCTACAACTTTTGAAAACAGAACCAATATTGATACAATTATTGGTACTGTGGAACTACCTAATGTTATTGTCGATTCTTTATGTGATAGTACAAAAGTGTTTGTAAACTTTAAGAAGGAAGGAATAAATAAGATTTCTTTCCGTATTTATAATAGCAACTATCAATGTTATTCTGATACGACCATTACTGTATTTGTTGAAAAACCCGATCCTGAATTTGAATTGGATCCATACATTAGTTGCCATGATCCTGCCGTTATTGATTTTTTAGCAAAAGATTCTTCCTTTGTAAATTACCACCTCCTTATTAAAGGCGAGAATATTTTTGTAAATACGGATAAACCGTACGGTACAATTACTTATGATGCTCCTGAAGGAGATTCTCTTTTTTGGCATTTAAGAAAGAAATTAAAAATGCTATTAACGGTAAAAACAAGAAATTCATGCTATTCAACCGGAGTCAAATACTATGTAATGTCGGAACCCAACGCTCATTTTGCCCCTGATGTTGCTCAGGGATGTGCACCGCTAACAGTTACATTTTCTGATTCTTGCGAATCAATTGACCCGATCGTTTGGAGGAAGTACACATATAGCACCGGTGACTCAACCATTTTGTACTCTGATGAAGACCATGAATACACATTTGAAGAACCGGGAGATTATTATGTGAAACTATTTATAGAGACAGAGTCGGGATGTCTTGACACCTCTGCCGGTGAATGGATACGCGTGGGTGAGCCAATAGCTCCCATTTATGAAATCGATAAGACAGAAATATGTCTTGGAGACTCTATTAAGATAACTTTCAAAAATGATGATCCCCGTATTGATGCAGTTCATGTAAATACAGATAATGGAAGATTTAACCAATGCTGGAAGGATAAGAATCCAACCCATGTATTTACAGCATTGCCCGGTGAATACCCCGTAGTGGTAACTGCGGAATACAACGGCTGTTATGTATATGACACAGCTTCTTATAATATAAAAGTAAATGGTGCAAAAGCCGACTTAGGTTATAGTATTGATTGCGCCAAGCCCAATAGCGTAAAATTTACAGATAAAAGTATCAATGCTAATAAATTAATATGGACGATTGATGGAGATGTTGTTTTAGACAAAACTGATTTTGAAGTGAATTTTGAGGATACAGGACTTTATTCGGCAAAACTGGAGGCGATTGATACCGAGTCAGGATGCACATCGACCTTTGATTCCGTAGAATTTGCAATTACAAATATAAAGGCAAAACTTGAAACTCCTGATAAAATATGCGACAGTGAACAGTTTATTCTTGATGCTAGTAAAAGCGTAGATGTAAACCGCGGATGTTCACAAAGCTTCACTTGGCTAATCCCAACTAACCCAAGACCAATCAGAACATGGCATGATTCTATCCCTATAATCTTTCCCCGAGGTGACAATACGGTTGTCCTTATGGTAGAAGATGTCAATGGCTGCAAGGACACTATCATTAAACATACCAAATCATACGGAATAGATCTTGATATATCTTTTGACAAAGATACTATCTGTGTCCCTACAGAAGTACAGGTCATAAACAATTCTACTAGCGACACTACACTCTCTTGGTCATGGCAAAATGGATCTACAGAAAGAGCACCTGTGTTTTCTTATGACAAGTCATATATCTATGATTACACAAATGTTGACTTGCGAGTAACAGATGCTTTGGGATGCATGGATTCATTTTTTCAACAATTAATTATTTACAGACCTGATGCATCTATATTTGTTGACCCTCAAAATAATTTATGTGTAGGTGATGAATTGCATTTTTCCGCATCAGAGTTTACATCACAAGGCTCAAAGCTTAGTTATATTTGGAATCTTGAAGGAGTGGATACTTTTTATCAAAAAGATAATTCCGTAATAATGGATAAAGCCGGTCTCTATCCTTTATTTCTTCATTTTACTGAAGAAAACTCAGGCTGTTCTGGTGATAGTTCTACGTTAATCAACGTGGTAAATACACCAATTGCTGATTTTTACTCAGATGCTGATAATATATCGCCATTGTGTTATCCCCAAATATTAACTTTTAATGATACTTCTACGATAGATGGTCCGGGATATATTAGATGGAATTTTAAAGATGTAACATTATCAAATACTACAAAGAAAACACAAGTGATTGAATTTCCAAAAGGCAAACACGAAGTATCTTTAGTTGCAAATTCATTTTATGGATGTTCCGATACTATTACTAAGTCTTTTGTTGTAGTAGGCCCGGAGGGAAAAGTTATTTCAGATAAATTTTCCATCTGTATAGGAGACACTATTGAATTTACTTTGATAGATCAGGTAGATGTCAATAGTTATAAATGGGATTTTGGTGATGGTATTACTATAATAGGCGAAAATCCGGTAAAGCATAAATTTGATAGGGCAATTGACACAACAGATGCTAAAATTATATTGAAAAGTACAGATAATTGTGAGGTTAGTATCGATATACCGCTACTTGTAAATAAAGTAATAGCAAATTTTGAAAAATATGACACATCGGTTTTTTGCACAGGTCACGCATATCTTAACAATCTGTCAATAGGGGCAAATAAATTTCTTTGGCAAACTGAAGGTGAAATCGAAGATGCTAAGAACCCGATTTTTATTAAATATCCCGGTAAGGGAACTTACGAGGTTACTTTAAAGGCCATAAACACTACAAACAATTGTGAAGACGAAATCACTAAAACGATTAGTGTTGAAGAATTTAACGCTTTTTACATTATTCCAAATGTATTTACTCCCAACGGAGATGGTGAAAATGACACTTTTGGACCGGTAGTCACTAATGATGATTTTGAAGGAAATATAAAATTTACAACCTTCAAAATATACAATAGATGGGGAAATCTTGTCTATGATAATAATAATCCTGATATTGGTTGGGATGGTGTTTTTGACGGCAAAGAAGCACCGGCAGGAACTTATGGTTATTACATGGAAGTAGATATCAATGAGTGTGAGACGATTATCAAACAAGGCAATGTAACTTTGATAAGATAGGATAATTAACCAAATTCAATATTACCATAGCATAGATTGTCTTTGGGAATACCTGTTAGTGGAAATTAACGTTATTTTTTTGTTAGAATGAAAGGAAATTGTAATTTTATCCTTTGAAATATTATTTTTAACAAAAAACACACATTATGAAAACCAAATTTAAAATGTTTTACGGACTGCTGTTCGTTTTGCTATTTGGGCAAATGACAGCTCAGTCAAGCCTTATAAAAGGCACAGTAACCGATGGTAGTGGAGAGCCTTTAATAGGAGCTACCATCAAAAACCTAACAAATCAGGATGTCACACTTACAAACATAGATGGAATGTTTGAGATAAATGCAAAAAATGACGACCTAATTGAATGCAGTTATATCGGTTACAAGACGGCAAAAAAGGCAGTAAATGGAAGTTTACTGGATTTTATTATGACAAATGATCTATTGAAGCTGGATGCGGTAGTCATTACCGGAGCTTCGGGTTTGACCACAAAAAAACAATTGGGCTCAACTATTAATTCTGTAAATGCCGAAGATTTGGGAGAAGCTCCCAGCTCAAGTATTACAGAAGCATTGCAAGGAAGAATTTCCGGTGCACAGATCACAAGAAACTCCGGTAGCCCTTCTTCAAGTATGTCTATAAGATTGAGAGGCCCCTCGACTATATTAGGTAGTTCAGATCCACTTATAATGATAGATGGAGTGATAGTGAATGGTGACGCGAGATCAGTAGTGAGCCTCGGTAGTTATTCACAAAATCCATTAGCGGATATAGATATGAATGATATAGAAAAAATAGAAGTTCTAAAAGGAGCTGCTGCTGCTGCGCTCTACGGATCTCTAGCCAGCAATGGTATTATTCAAATATTTACTAAGAAAGGAAAATCGGGAAAGCCAAAAATATCTATTTCTTCAAGTATCAATTTCAATAGCGTTTTGAAATTGAAACCTTACAATGATGTAAATAAAAAATGGGTTAAGAACGATGCCGGTGAATATGTAACAGAAAATGCGGAGAGGTACAATTATCAGGATTATATATTTGACAACAGTCAAGGACACGAAAATCATATAAGTGTCAATGGAGGTAATGACAATACAAAATATTCGGTTTCAGGTTCTATTTTAAATAATGGGGGGATACTAAGAAACACCAATTTTGACAGGAAGACCTTTAGGGTTAGATTGGATCAAATATTGACAAATTGGTTATCCGTAAGCGTAGGTAATTATTCTTCATTCAACAAATCCAAAGAGATACCATTTGCTAATGCTTGGACAGGCAACCCAATGGTGGCATTATTATTTGCAGATAATTCAGTTGATGGAAAACCCGATAAATATGGAAAGTATCCAAATGTAGGTTGGATGAGTAATCCTTATGAAGATATTGATTTGATTGATATCTATCAAAAGAACATACGAAATATATCTGATATACAGTTAAAAGCAACGCCTATTGCCGGATTAAACCTAAAATACACATTTGGTTATGATCATACTTCCTCTGCAGGTAAATTCAAGATTCCTTTCGGATTCACTAGAGACTCTAAAGGTAACTTGACAAAGAATAGAGCAGAAACAAATATTTTAAATAGCAGTTTTGACGGTTCTTATAAATTTAATGTTAATCCTATTATTAGCTCTACAACAGGTTTTGGATATAGCTATCAAAATAAAGATTATGAAGGAATTGTCTTGGCAAATGATAAAATACCTGAATTTAATAATATTGATATTATATCAGGAGATGCAACAGGTAGCAATTACCTAAAGGAGATCTCTTATTGGGGTGGCTATGTACAGCAACATTTTGGTTATAATAACAGATTGTTTTTAACCTTAGCAGGAAGAGTTGATGGTTCTTCAACTTTTGGAAAGGATCAGAGGCAACAGTTTTATCCCAAGGTAAGTATGTCCTACACACTATCAGATGAAGATTTTTGGGCTAATTCTTTAGGTAATATATTTAATACATTCAAAGTCAGAGGAGCTTGGGGTCAAGCCGGTAATCTTACTGCATTGGACAGAAATCCTTATGGTATTTATTACAATTACGGTGTTGGCTCTTATAATGGAAACACATCTTATTACCCAAGTACAACTTCAGGAAACATAGATTTAAGACCTGAACGTCAAACCGAATTGGAATTTGGTGTTGATATGTCTCTATTATCAAATAGATTGGGTTTTGAAATAACTTATTACAGTCAAAATGTAGAAGACTTGTTGTTGCAAAGAAACCTTGCACCATCGACAGGTTATGCTACGAGATTGGAAAACCTCGGTAGTCTTACAAATAAAGGTATTGAAATCGGTGCAAATGCATTTGTCGTAAATACTAAAGATTTCAAATGGAATATTAAAGCTACGTTTAGTAAAAACACAAATAAAGTAACACACGTAGAGGGAGGTAGAATATCATTGGGTGGATTTGGTACTTCAATAGCCCAAACAGATGAGCCTTTAGGGGTTTTTTACGGATTTTTCTTTGCTAGAAAAGACGGAAAGTTAGTATTGGATGCTAATGGTATTCCACAAAGAGCACAGGGGCATTACGAAATGAAGAAGACCAGTGATGGTGAAACAATAACTGTTGCAGTACAAGATTTTGATGATAATGGACAACCAAAAGGAGAGAAATTGAAAAAAATATTAGGAGATCCAAATCCTGATTTTTTAGCATCATTCACAAATGAATTTACATACAAAGGATTTACTTTGAGAGCTCATTTTGATGCCGTACAAGGATTTGATGTTATGGATTGGGACAAAAGAATCGCATTGAAATACGGTGGCGGCTATTTTTACGGAAGAGAATTAGCCGGAGAAAAGCCAAAGGGATATTACAGCAATCAGTATTATATTTACGAAGGCTTTGTTGAAGATGGCTCATTTATTAAACTTAGAGAGTTATCACTTAGCTATGATTTGAAGCTAAACTCACCTTATGTTAGATCGGTAAGATTTATTTTAAGCGGCTCCAATTTAATTAACATATCAAACTATTGGGGATATGATTCTGAGGTCAATTTTGAAGGAGCAAGTAATGGAGCAAGAGGACAAGATTTTGGAAATATACCAATTCCAAAAGTATATAAAGTTGGAGTAAACTTTAATTTTTAATCTAAAAAGAATAAAATCATGAAAAATATAAAATTATTTATAATTCTATCTTTTGTATTGGTTCTCTCCAGTTGTGAGAAGGACTTTACAAATAAAAATCAAATTACTAATGATCAGGTATATTCTACTGAGGCAGGAATCGTAGGCGCTGTTGTGGGTATGACCAATCATTTTGCAACATCATCTTACGGGGCGATAGTAGAAGTACCCGGTATCACAACAAGAGAAATTGGTATTACCAGTACATTTGCTACGCCTTTTGAATTGGCTCAAGGAGGAACAGTTTTACCAAATGAAAATACAGGTGTAGCAAAAATATGGAGCAGATTGTTAAGAGACAAGGGAGTGGCAGAAGAAATCATTGCGAATATTGATAATGTAAATATTGAACCTGCTAAAAAAGCCGGACTCAAAGCCTATGCTAAGTTTTTCAAAGCTATGACGCTTGGGTATTTGGTTCAAAGTTTTGAAAAAGTACCAATTGATAATTCATTTGATGGGAATGCTGTTTTTAGTGACAGAAGTGATGTACTAAAAGAATGTGTTAATTTATTGAATAGTGCAATTAATGAGACAGATGCTGACGCAGCAAGTTATATCAATTCTTTGGTTTCTACCGATTTTAGTTTTGCTGATGTTCTCAATGCTTATGCTGCCAGATACAATCTTATGGCAGGCAATTATCAAGCAGCAATTGACGCTGCCGACAAAGTTGATTTGACTGCAAAATCCGTTTGGATATATGATGGTGTAAATCAAAAGAATCCTGTATATCAATTTGCGGTTTTTGACAATCCTGATACCTGGCCTACTGACAATTTTGGCTTGACCGGTGATTTAGCTCCTGACCCAAGTGATGGCAGAATTGCCTTTTATTTATCGCCTTTGGACTCGGTTGGAACAGACGAGACAGGAGCATGGCCAATCGAAGGACTTCTTGGGTTCTTTAGTTCCGAAAGTATGAGTATTCCGGTGTATTTGCCTGGAGAAATGACTTTGATCAAGGCAGAATCTTATGCGAGATTAGGAAAACTAGCTGATGCAGTTGATGCGATTAACACTGTACGTGAGAAAACAGATGATGTTTTTGGCATTAATGCGAGTCTTGACAAATGGTCCGGTGATTCAGGTGATTTGAAAGCAATACTTGATGAGATTTATATGAATAGGTGTGCTGAATTATTTTTCTCTGGAATGAGACTAGAGGATAGCAGAAGGATTCACAATGAATTTGTACCTTCAAAAGAAGTGGATGTAAAAAGTGAAAGAAACAGAAACTTTTACCCTTATCCTTATGAGGAAAGAATAAACAATAAAAATATTCCGGCAGATCCAGCTATATAAAATATATTTTATAGTATAATACAAAAGAAGAAGCTGTCAATAGGACGGCTTCTTTTTTTATACTTCAACCAATGCAGCTTCTTTTGCTTTCTTCTCTATGTCAAAATCGTTGAGCTCAACTTTTAGATTGCCAATGATAAATTCTTGCCTGTCCGGTGTATTTTTACCCATATAATACGATAAAAGATCTTCCACTTCTGTCGAACTTTGAAGATTTACCGGGCTCAGTCTTATATCATCTCCGATAAATCCACCAAACTCATCAGGCGATATTTCACCTAAGCCTTTGAATCTTGTAATTTCAGCTTTTCCTCTTAACGATGAGATGGCATTTTGCTTTTCCTCCTCAGAATAACAATAGAATGTTTGCTTCTTATCTCTCACTCTGAATAATGGAGTTTCTAATATAAACAAATGGTTGTGTGTCACCAACTCGGGAAAAAATTGTAAGAAAAATGTCAATAACAATAACCTTATATGCATTCCGTCCACATCTGCATCAGTAGCAATCACTACTCTATTATAGCGTAGCCCTTCCAATCCCTCCTCTATGTTGAGAGCATGTTGAAGGAGATTGAATTCTTCATTTTGGTATACGATTTTCTTAGTAAGACCAAAACAATTCAATGGTTTTCCCCTCAAACTAAATACGGCTTCGGTCTGGACATTTCTGGCTTTTGTAATTGACCCACTAGCAGAGTCCCCTTCTGTGATAAAGATGGTGGATTTATCTTTAATTTCAGGATCTCCTTTAGTCATGTTGTAATGAACTCTGCAATCTCTGAGTTTTTTATTGTGAAGGTTTGCAACTTTTGCCTTTTTTCTAGCGATTTTTTTTATTCCGGCTATCTCATTCCTCTCCTTTTCTGCTTGCTTTATCTTAGCTAATATTGCCTTAGCAATCTCATCATTTCTATGTAGAAAATTATCCAATTCCGTAGAAATAAAATTCCCAATAAATGCCCTCATGCTTGGACCATCGGGGCCAACATTATTTGAACCTAGTTTTGTTTTTGTTTGCGACTCAAATATAGGGTCTTCAATTCTTACGCTAATAGCTGCAATAACACCTGCATGGACATCTCTTGAATCAAAATTTTTATTGTAAAACTCACGAATTGTCTTTACTATGGCTTCTCTAAAGGCATTGAGATGAGTGCCGCCCTGTGTAGTGAATTGCCCATTGACAAATGAGTAGTAATCGTCTCCGTAGCTATTGGCATGAGTCAACGCTATTTCGATATCTTCACCCTTGAGATAGATAATTGGATATTTTATGTTTTTTTCATTTACTTTTTTTGATAATAAATCCAAGAGACCGTTTTTTGAGTACATCGTCTCACCATTAAACTTAAGTCTAAGCCCGGAGTTTAAAAATGCATAATTCCAAAGCATATCCGCCACAAATTCCGCTCTGAAATGAAAATTTTTAAATATCGTGCTATCAGGAACAAATTCAATTATTGTACCATTAGCTTCAGATGACTTTATTATCTTTCCATTGGAGGTTATTTCTCCTTTTTTAAACTCTGCCATCTTGCTTTTTCCATCTCTGACAGACTTTACCATAAAGTAATCAGATAGTGCATTTACTGCTTTTGTCCCTACTCCATTCAAACCTACTGATTTCTTAAAAGCTTTGGAGTCATATTTTCCTCCGGTATTTATTTTTGAGACACAATCCACAACCTTTCCCAAAGGAATACCTCGTCCATAATCCCTAACTGTCACTTTATCATCTTTAATTGATATCTCTACTTTTTTTCCATATCCCATCACATATTCATCAATAGAATTGTCCAAAACCTCTTTTATCAATATATATATTCCGTCATCAGGAGCGCTTCCATCTCCCAATTTACCGATATACATTCCGGGTCTCAATCGGATATGATCTTTCCAATCGAGGGAGACTATATTGTCTTCATTGTATTGTACATTGTTGTCCATCTTTCTCTATTTAATGCACAAAGATACAAAAACATATTATAATTATCAATATATCTAATACCAAAGGTGAAAAATTCAGACTAACTCAACTTGTCAATAACTGCTTCAACACATCTCTCTCCATCCATCGCTGCAGAGACGATGCCTCCTGCATATCCTGCACCTTCTCCGCATGGAAACAGACCTTTAATTTCTATATGTTCAAGTTTTTTATCCCTTGGAATTTTAACAGGAGAAGATGTCCGAGATTCCACACCGATTACATTGGCTTCTTGAGTGTAAAAACCATGCATTTTATTACCGAATTCTTTTAATCCTTTTCTTAGTTTTTTACCGATCATTTTTGGCAAGAGTGAATGTAATGGAGCCGATTTTAACCCGGGTTGATAAGATGTTGTATTCAAAGATATAGACATATTTCCTTCTACAAAATCTGTCAGTCTTTGTGCCGGTGCGGTTTGAGATTTACCTCCTGCCACCCAAGCAAGTTTTTCTAGGTCTTTTTGAAATTCCAGCCCTTTGAAAATTCCGTATTTTTCATACTTATAAAGGTCTCTTCTTGCATCTATCTCAACAACAATACCTGAATTTGCAAATTTGCTATTTCTACTTGAGGGGGACATGCCATTTACGACCACTTCCTCCGGAGCTGTAGCCGCCGGGACTATAAAACCTCCCGGACACATACAAAATGAATACACTCCTCTGTCATTGATTTGTTGTACAAGGCTGTATGAAGCTGCCGGCAATAATGGATTTCTCTCTGTTGAACAATGATATTGTATTGAGTCTATTATTTGTTGCGGATGTTCAATACGAACTCCCATTGCAAAGGATTTAGCTTCTAATTTTATTTCTTTCTTTTTCAATAGATAATAGATATCTCTTGCAGAATGACCTGTTGCTAATATTACGGCAAATACATCAAATTCTTTTCCGTTTTCCAAAACTATTGTTTTGATTTGTTTGTCTCCAATAACAAAATCTGTTACTTTGGAATCAAAATGAATTTCTCCTCCAAAATTTAATATAGTATTACGGATATTCTCTACGACTCTTGGTAGTTTATTAGTCCCGATATGCGGATGTGAATCCACTAATATCTGCCCCGGAGCACCATGTTGAACAAGGACTTCAAATATTTTTCTTACATCACCTCGTTTCAAACTTCTGGTATACAATTTACCATCAGAGTAAGTGCCGGCACCTCCTTCTCCAAAGCAATAATTGGAATTTTTGTTTACAAAATGATTTTGATTTATTGCTTTAATATCCCTTCTTCGCTCATTGACTCTTTTACCTCTCTCAAAAACAACCGGTTTATACCCTAGCTCCAAACATCTCAAGGCTGCAAACATTCCGGCAGGGCCAAATCCAATAATATGAATTTCTTTTGCATTTGAAACATTTTTGTAATTCAATTTGACCGGATTTTCTTCTAAAGTCTCTTCATTGATAAAAACTTTTACTTTATAGTTGAAATATATCAAGGGCTTTCGTGCATCAATTGACTTTCGCAAAACAATCAACCTATTGATTTCATCAAGTTCTAATCTTAATATTTTTGCCGCTTTATTTTTAAGTACAACTTTCCCATTTGCTTCTTTAAGGCTAACTCTTATTTGAATCTCTCGTATCATATCAATTTTTCCATTTTCAATAAGAATGAGTATTCAAGTGCTACTTCCTTCAGTCTTTTGAACCTACCGGAAGCTCCTCCATGGCCTGTCTCCATATCACAATGCATCAATAAAATATTCTCATCAGTTTTTAGCTCTCTCATTTTCGCTATCCATTTTGCAGGCTCCCAATACTGCACTTGTGAATCCCAATACCCAGTAGTGATAAGCAAGTTTGGATATGATTTTTTTTCGATATTGTCGTAAGGTGAATATGATTTGATATAGTGATAAAACTCTACATCATTTGGATTTCCCCATTCGTCATATTCTCCGGTAGTAAGGGGGATAGTGTCGTCCAACATAGTGGAGACTACATCGACAAAGGGAACTGCAGCGATCACTCCATTCCACAATGTGGGTTGATAGTTGATGATAGCGCCCATCAATAATCCTCCGGCACTTCCTCCCATCGCATAAAGATGTTTAGAAGAAGTATAATTTGAACTAATTAAAAACTTTGCTACATCTATAAAATCAAAAAAAGTATTTTTCTTTTTTAGTTTTTTCCCCTCAAGATACCATTTTCTACCCATCTCTTGACCACCTCTGATATGGGCAATTGCAAATACAAAACCTCTATCTAGAAGACTAAGTCTTGCAGAGCTAAAGTAAGGGTCAATGCTGATACCATACGAGCCGTAACCATAAAGCAATAATGATGTTTCGCTGTTTATTTTTGTATCTTTATGATAAACTAAGCTAATCGGAATCTTAATACCATCTCTAGCACTAGTATAAAATCGCTCGCTCTTGTAATTTGATTGATTAAAGTCTCCTAATACTTCAACTTCCTTAAGCAATGTTCTTGATTTTGTTTTCATATTAAAATCAAAGGTTGACATCGGAGTAGTCAAAGAAGAATATTTTAATCGTAATATGGAAGTGTCAAATTCGTGGTTGGAAGAAGTGAAAACAAAATATGCACTTTCAGGAAATTCAATTCTATAATCTTTTGCTCCATTCTCAATAACTCTTAGAGTTGTGTTGCCATTTACCCTTTCGGAGACTACAATAAAATCCGTAAAAACATCTAGGTCGGATATTAACACATCTTCTTTATGTTCAATAAATTCTGTCCAATATTCTTTAGAAGTCTTTGATTCGAAACAGCTCATAATTTTAAAATTAAGTGCTTCCTTGTCATTAGTTCTTATGTACCATCTATCCGAATGGTGATAAATATCATATTCCAAGTCTTTAATTCTTTCTTGAAAAATATGAAATTCTCCATCCGGATTATTTGCATCCAAATACCGGTATTCATCCGAAATAGTAGATTTTGAACCTATAACAATATATTTTCCGGATTTGGTCTTTGCCACAAATGTAGAAAAGGTATCATCCTTCTCATGGTAAACTTCCACATCATCGTTTTGACTCGTTCCTAAAATGTGTTTAAATATTTTATATGACCTTAATGTTTCGTCCTTTTTAGCATAAAAAACAGTTTTATTATCATTGGCCCAAATACCATATCCTGTAGTACCTTTTATTTCGTCTTTCAATAGCTCACCTGAAATCAATTCTTTAAATTTTAACGTATATATACGTCTACTTACAGTATCTTCTCCAAAAATCAATAATTCGTTGCTAGGACTCACCGACAATGAAGAAACATTGTAATAGCTAAAACCTTCCGCTAGTTTATTGACATCCAAAAGTAGTGCTTCTGGATTATTCAAAGTCTCTTTTTTTCTGCTATATATTGGATATTCAAGTCCTTTGCCATATTTGACTATATAATAGTAACCATTTTTATAGTACGGGACAGAGCTATCATCCTCTTTAATTCTTCCTTTCATTTCTTTAAACAATAGCTCTTGAAAACCTTTGGTATCAGACATTATTTCATCTTTGTAATCGTTTTCAGCATTGAGATAATCCAATACATCTTGAGTTTGATTATCAGGATTCTCACTATTCTTTTGTTCGTCACTCAATCTCATCCAAAAGTAATTGTCAATTCGTATGTCTCCATGTTTTTCCATTTCAAATGGAATCTTTTTTGCTATGGGTGCTTGTATATTTTTCATTGTATGCTTTAATCTTTTCACAAAGTTACCCATTATTAGAAGAAATCAGTCTAAATCGAAGAACTTAACTGAATAAATTTAAAAAAACTTTGGACATTAAAAAAAAATAACAAATTGTAATTACATACAAAATCGTATTTAAGGAATTACCAAAAGTACCAATAGAAAAATCAAAGGGGGATTAGACTCCCCATATCTTTGATTGAAAATCACGACATCAAGAACAAGGTTGAGCTCATTTTAGAAAAGAGGTATTTCATTTAAAGATTGGAATAAAGCATTCAAAGAAATGAATGTTTTTATACTCATTCAATGAGATAATCTAAAAAATATTTTAACTTAGCACCTGAATAAAAAATTCAAAAAAATGAACCGAATAAAAGAGGTTTTAGAAAAAAAAGGAATAAAGCACATTTGGCTTGCTGAACAATTGGGTAAAAGTTACAATATGGTAAACTCTTATGCTCAGAACGGAAGACAACCAAGCTTAAAAGATTTGTATAAAATAGCCAATATACTGAATGTTGAGATAAACGATTTATAAATACCAATTAAAGAACTGAATTGAACACTCAAATAGACATATTAGAAAATGAAATACTAGAAGCATATCCAGAAGTTTTGGATATGCTTCTGTATGACCACACTACTCAAAGAAATATTATTTGGGCTACTAGTAATTATGAATATTTGGGAGAAAATTATATCAATAAAAAAGAAATTAAACCTGAATTGATTACTGGTACAAATGGAAACGTGATAATGACAAGAGTACAAAAAGATTCTGTATTACAACTGTCAAGGGTAAAAAAAATGGCAGAAGTATTTACACCATCTTGGATTTGTAACGCCCAAAACAATTTAATAGACAAATCTTGGTTCCAGCGAGAAAATATTTTCAATATAGAAATCAAAGGAAATAAATGGAAAACAATTAAAGAAAAAATTACATTTCCTAACAACAAAACTTGGAAAGATTACATTAGGGATAAACGACTTGAAATTGCTTGTGGAGAAGCACCATATATTACCAGTCGATATGATGCAACTAATGGGGAGTTTATTGAAGTTGAAGATAGAATAGGTTTGTTAGACCGAAAATTAAGAATAATTAATGAAAATGTTAAGAATTTAGAAGAATGGATAAGTTGGGCAGAAATTGCTTATGAAAACACTTATGCTTACGAATGGCAAGGAGATAGCTTACTACTTGCTAGGGAATCAATGCTATATACATTTATAGAAAATTATAAATACAAATTTAGAAAAGAGCCTTCTCTTAAATCAATTCAAACCATTGCAAATATTATTTCTTGGAATGTGTGGCAAATGGACGGTTTAAAAAGTGTAGTTCCATTATCTTGTACAGAAAGTGAAATAAAAACAATTAATCTATTTGGGGAAGAAGAAAAAGTAAAATCTTTTTGCAAAGGATGCCTTACTAATGATATGTTTAAACACAATGGAATTTATTGCATAATAAAAGATTGGTCAATAAAAAATGAAGTTTCAGGTAAAAAAGGACAAAATGTTAGATTTATTGACTTGGTAAAAAAGTAATTTTAGTGATTTATGGCAGAAAATAATTTAATAAATACAGAATTACTTAACAATATAATCATTGGTAGAGTTGAACCGCAAATTTATGCTTTCACGACTAAAACAATCCCAAATTATTTAAAAGTAGGCGACACATACAGACCTGTAGAAACAAGACTTAATGAATGGAGAAAACATTTCCCAAATCTTGAAAAGAAATTTCAAGAAATTGCTAAAGTAGATGAAAAAACATTTTTTAGAGATTTTGCCGTACATAAATACTTAGAAAATGAAATTAACAAATCGCGTTTGTTACGCGATTCTTTAGATTCAATTACATATTACTCAAATGAATTTTTTAAAGATACTTCAGCAGAAGATTTAATTAATGCTATTATTGATATCAAATATTGTCACAATAATAATGATTCAAAATATCAATATTATAAATTTGAAGACAGTCATATTCCAATAATTCATACATACAAAAGAGAAGAAAAATATGAACCAAGACCAAACCAACAAGAAACCATTGACAGATTTAAAGAAGCTATAAAAAAAGGCAGAAGCAACTTATTAATGTATGCTGTAATGCGTTTTGGTAAGTCTTTTACATCAATGTGTTGTGCAGTTGAGATGGACGCTAAAATTGTATTAATTGTTTCTGCAAAAGCTGATGTAAAAGGAGAGTGGAAAAAGACTGTTGAAAGTCATATCAAATTTGTTGGTTTTTCTTTTTTAGATAGTAATTCACTTTTACAAAGCGATACAGTTATCAAAGAAAAAATTGAAGCAAAGGAAAAAATTGCTTTATTTCTAACGCTACAAGATTTACAAGGAGATGATATAAAAACAAAACATAAGGAAGTATTTGAAAATCAAATTGACTTATTGCTTATTGATGAAACTCATTTTGGTGCAAGAGCACTAGAATATGGTAAAGTTTTAAAAGATTTTAAATCTAAAGAATTAAAAAGTGAGCAAAAACTAAACGATAATTCAATTGATGAATTAGAAACAGCCACTAAAACTCTAAAACCCAAAGTTCGCATACATCTTTCAGGAACACCTTATCGTATTTTAATGAATAGTGAATTTACTAAAAACGATATAATAGCATTTTACCAGTTCACAAATATTGCAGAAGACCAAAGAAAATGGAATGAAGAAAATTTAACAAAAGACGAAATTAAAGAATGGGATAATCCTTATTATGGTTTTCCTCAAATGATAAGATTTGCCTTTAATCCCAATGAATCATCAAGAAGAAAAATGGAAGAACTGAAAAAGAATGGAATTACCTATGCTTTTTCTGAATTATTAAAGCCAAAATCAATACTTAAAGATAAAACTAACAACCTACACAAAAAATTTATCTACGAACAAGAAATAATAGACTTATTAAAAGTAATTGATGGCTCTCAAGAAGATGATAATTTATTAAGTTTTTTAGATTATGATAAATTAAAAGACGGTAAAATGTGCCGTCATATTGTGTGTGTTTTACCTTATCGTGCATCTTGTGATGCTTTTGAAGAATTAATAAAAAGTAATGAATTTAGAAATCTAAGTTCGTATGAAGTAATTAATATTTCTGGAGTTGAAAATGAAAAAATATATAAAGATACTCAGTCGGTAAAATCCAAAATAGCAAACTATGAAAGTGAAGGTAAGAAGACAATTACATTAACCGTAAATAGAATGCTTACTGGTAGTACTGTTCCACAATGGGACACTATGTTGTATTTAAAAGATACAGCATCACCACAAGAGTATGACCAAGCAATTTTTCGGTTACAAAGTCAATTTATTAAAATTTACAAAGAACCAAATGGAGATATTGTAAAATATAATATGAAACCTCAAACCTTATTAGTTGATTTTAATCCTAATAGAATGTTCCAAATGCAGGAACAAAAATCACAAATATATAATGTAAATACAGAAGCCAATGGTAATACTAATTTGGAAGAAAGAATTTCAAGAGAACTCGAAATTTCACCAATTGTAGTAATAAACAACAATAAAATTGTTCAAATAGAACCATCAGATATTATTGATTCAGTAAGAAAGTATTCAAGTGAAAGAAGTGTGATTGATGAAGCTACATCTATATCAATAGATATGTCTTTATTAGAAATAGAAGCAATAAAAGCAGAAATAGAAAAACAAAGTAAAATAGGTTCTAAACAAGGACTTGAAATAAAACCTACAAAAGGAGAAGGAAATGATATTGATGTAGATGATGTTTCTGATGATGATGACGATACAGATGAAGTTGGCACAAAACAAAAACACACAAAAGAAGAAAAGATTGACTATAAAGGGAAATTTGCTATGTATTACGCAAGAATTCTTTTCTTTTCATTTTTAACAGATTCTAAAGTTAAATCACTTCAAGAAATTATTAACCAAATAAAAAGTATTGTTGATAATAAACGTATTGCTTCAAATTTAAACCTTGAACTTGATATACTTTCATTATTTCAAAAACACATCAATCCATTTGTTTTAAGCGAATTAGATTATAAAATTCACAATATTAATTCTTTAGCAAACGACACAACTATTTCGACTATTGAAAGAGCGAGTAATGCTATGAAAAAATTTAGTCGCTTATCTGATTCTGAAATTGTAACCCCTGAAATTGTTACAGATAAAATAATTAATTCCCTACCAAGTAAGGCAATAAGTAAACCATCTCTACTACTTGATATTGCCTCAAAACAAGGTGAGTTTGTTTATGCAGTTTATAAGAAGTTTGGTAAAGATGTAGCCAATAATTTTTATTCTATACCTACATCTAAAATAGCTTATGAATTTACAAGAAAGGTGTACAAACTTCTAGAATTAAACTTAGATAACATAGAACGTAAATACACATCTTACGATTTAATCAAAGAACACGATTTGATTAAAGATGAAACAATAAAATTAAACAATAAAAATATGAAATTTGATGTAATAGTTGGTAATCCGCCATATCAAGAAAGTGACGGTGGTGCTAGAGCAAGTGCCAAACCCATTTATCAAGATTTTGTTAATATAGCAAAGAATCTTAACCCTACTTTTATTTCTATGATTATGCCAACAAGATGGTATGCTGGAGGTAAAGGACTAGACACATTTAGAGACCAAATGCTTAACGACAAAAATATCTCAGAACTACACGACTTTCTAAAGCCAGATTTGATTTTCCCAAACATTAATCTAAGAGGTGGTATTTGTTATTTGCTGTGGAATAGCAAATATGATAACACAAAAAGTTTCACAAAAGTACACACATATAATGATAATTTAACCCCAAAAATTTATTATAGAAATTTAAAAACTAAAGATTCTGATATATTAATACGTCACAGTTTAGCAATTGAAATTTTAAATAAAATTAAATCAGACAAAGAAGTTAAGACTTTCGAGAATTATATCTCATCAAGAAAGCCTTTTGGTTATGAAGCAAATATTGTTAAAAATATCACAGTCTTTAGACCAAATAAAAATAAACTAAAGAAACCTGTTATTTGTTATGGCAAAGGTTATCAAATTGGCTATATTGAAAGGGATGAAATAACAAAAAATACAGATTGGATTAGTAAATACAAAGTATTTACTCCTAGAGCAAATAATATTGGAACAGAACTAAATGATGACAACCTTAATACAATTATAGGAAAGCCCAATTCAATTTGTACTGAATCGTACATTGTTGTTGGTGTTGATTTGGAATTAAATGAATTATCTGCATCAAATATTTGTAAGTATTTCAAAACTAAATTTGCTAGATTTCAGCATAGTATTGGTAAAGCAAGTCAAGACGCAACATCAAAAACATATAAATTTGTTCCTTTACAAGATTTTACGGCAAAGTCGGATATAGATTGGAATAAATCAATTGAAGAAATAGACCAACAACTTTACAAAAAATATAATTTAACAAAAGAAGAAATTGAATTTATTGAAAAAATGATAAAACCAATGTAAGCCAATCCAATTAGAATTGAGCTAAAATACGATGGAAGGATCAAATGGAGTGTTGTTGAACAAAAAAGGACTATTAACAAACTGAGAATCATAAAAAAATGTATAAAGGCTATCAAAGCCTGAGATAAAAGAAATATTTTATCCCGATTTTGCATAGCAACGGAGAAATGGGGAGTCAGAGAGTAGCAGAGCAAAAAAATAAAACATATTGATTTTGAGGTCACCTTAATTTACAATGGGGCAGTTGTTTTGAATTTGCGACACCTTTTAAAGCATCATTTTTTTTATGGTGCAAGGCAGGACTTGAAAGCACGCGATAGCGTGACTTCAAAGCCGGATTTTTAATTCATCATTTACTATTCATAATTCACAATTATCTTTGTACTTTTATCTTTCGTCTTTTTCCTTTTGTCTTCTGATATTTTAAACCATTAAGACATTAAGGAACATTAAGTTGTATTCGATGTAGTTAATTCATTATTCATCATCATTTTGTCTTTCATTTTCTCTGTTTGTTTTATCATCTCTTTTACCCGGCACTTACGTATCGGCAAGTTCCGCTGGTTTTTTTTGTTTCAAATAAATTTGAAACGCCTTTTAGGACTTGAAAGCATGCGATAGCGTGACTTCAAAGCCGGCTTTTTAATTCATAATTCATCATTCATCATTAAATCCTTTTGTCTTTGTCCTTTTGTCTTTTGATATTTTAAACCATTAAGACATTAAGGAACATTAAGTTGTATTCGATGTAGTTAATTCATTATTCATCATCCTTTTGTCTTTCATTTTCTCTGTTTGTTTTATCACCTCTTTTACCCGGCACTTACGTATCGGCAAGTTCCGCTGGTTTTTTCTGTCGCAAATAAATTTGAAACGCCTTCCAGGACTTGAAAGCATGCGATAGCATGACTTCAAAGCTGGCTTACGTTTGCTTCGCTTCGCTTCGTAAATTCAGAACAAATGACCCAATACAAACAAAAGATTTAATTATTGTTTGAAAATAAGATAAATATGAGATTTTATGCAGATTTTGCAGAGCAACGGAGAAATGGTGCGTTAGATGTTAACAGAAAAAAAACCTTTATTTTTCAAAAATCAAGCACTTTTTAGACAGACACTATTTAAACATATTCGTAATTGAAAAAAAAATTAAGTTTATAAGCTATAAAAAACAAATGCTTTGTATCTTTGTTGACTTTATATACAAAAGCAAATTTTAATCAACTATGGCAAAAATAGAACTTAATAGTTTAGTTACAAATATAATCAAGGTATCGCCTTCAATGAGGATAATAAGGGTGAAGCCTGATGAATGGAACTTACCCGAATTTAAAGCCGGACAATTTGTAGTATTGGGTTTGCCGGGATCTGCGCCAAAAGCTGCTGAAGCGACAACAGAGTTCAAAGAGCAAGACCCTGATAAAATGATAAGAAGAGCATATTCGATAGCCTCATCATCGACAGACGAGTATGTCGAATTCTATATTTCCATTGTTAGATCCGGTTCTCTGACTCCGCGAATATTCAAGCTTGAAATTGGCGATCGTATTTATATGAGTCAAAAACCAACGGGAATGTTTACTTTGGATCAGGTTGACGAAGATCAGAATGTAGTGCTTATTGCTACAGGTACAGGTGTCGCACCTTATATGAGTATGTTGCGTACTGATGCGCTTCACAGGAAAGGGCATATCGTTATCATCCAAGGAGCTTCAAATAGTTGGGATTTGGGATATTTTTCAGAGTTGAAGTTATTGAGTAATATGTTTAGTAAATTCACATATTATCCTACTATTACAGAGCCTGACAAAGAACCTGCCGGATGGTCAGGAGATACTAGATTTATTGAAAAGATATGGGAAGATCCTAAATTTAGTGAAAAGATAGGATTTGAACCAAAAGCAGAAAATACACATGTCTTCTTATGCGGTAATCCTAATATGATTAATTCAATGAAAGAGACTCTTTACAAAGATGGATTTAAAGATCACAAGAGAAGAGAGCCCGGACAAATTCATGCAGAGGAATTTTAATTACAGATTCAAAAATTAATGAAAAAAGGTTTTATAATATTTATTATAGTAGTTTTAGCATTAGGAGTTGGGAATACACAAACCATAGTGGTCACCGACAATCAAAAGCTGTATAATGCTTTTGACAGGTTATTAATTAAATTTAGGCCAAATACCAAAATACATTCTTCTATTAAACCTTATAGCGTTTCGGATATCGTCAGGACAAGTATTGAGATATTGGAGTCAGATCGTGAAATTTCTTCTAGAGATATAGAAGATATAGAGTATATACTGAAAGATAATATCGATTGGTTAATGTATATTTATGGTAAGGATAAATACGATGAGATTTCAAAAAAAATAGCTGCTAGCCATACCGGATTTTTAAAGTATTTATACAAATCTTCTTCATCATTTTACGCTGGACATCACAAAGATTTTTTTATAAAGGTAGATCCGGTTATTAATTTTAGATTTGGAAAAGATATCAAGTCAAATTCATATATTTTCAATAATACAAGGGGCTTTAGAATTTCCGGATTATTAGATAAAAAAATATATTTCTATTCATCCCTGTATGAGACGCAGCAAGGTTTTTTAACGCATATCAATAGGAAAATAAAACGCGACTTAGCCATTCCGGGACAAGCGTTTTACAAACCATACAAAAGCAGTATTTTCAAGGGAGCACAGGGGTATGATTTTCTAAATGCTCAAGCTTACATCGGTTTTAGTATTACTAAAAATCTTTTGATGCAATTGGGACATGGTAAGGTATATCTCGGAGACGGGGTTCGTTCATTGTTGCTATCTGATTACAGTACAAATTACTATTATTTGAAATTTGATACACGGATTTGGAAATTTCATTATCAAAATGTATTTGCTGAATTGTCAGAGACAAGCCGTGAGAGAATAAGCATTGATACTATTTTGCCAAAGAAATATATGGCTGCTCACTATTTGAGCTTCAAGCTGCACAAAAATTTTGAAATAAGTCTTTTTGAAAGTGTGATTTTCAGTAGAAACAAAGGAAATGGAAATAGATTTGAATTACAATATCTAAACCCGATAATATTGTACAGGACAGTTGAACAGTTCACAGGTAGTGGAGACAATGTTTTAGTAGGTTTAAACTGGAAATATAATATTTTTAAAGGCGGTTCATTTTATGGACAATTGCTATTGGATGAGTTTAATTTTTCAAAAATAAAAGAAGACCCTACCTGGTGGGGCAACAAATATGGTTTCCAAATTGGGTTTAAATACTTTGATATTTTAAAAATAAATCATCTTGACTTACAGGTAGAGAGCAATATTGTAAGACCATATACTTATGCTCATAGAGATAGTATTTTGTCATACAGCCATTACAATCAGGCTTTGGCACATCCTTTGGGAGCAAATTTTAAAGAGCTGATTATTGAATTAAAATATTCTCCAATCACTAAATTAATGATTAGGACAAAGGCTCTTTTTGCAGCTAAAGGTGAAGACTATAACAAATTTAGTTATGGTGGAAATATATTGAGATCAAATGATAATAGGCCAAAAGATGTAGATGGAAATATCCGAGAATTTGGTTATCGGATTAGTGATGGCAAACTGAGAAAGATAGCTCAATTTTCATTGAATTTTAGTTATATGTTATATCACAATTATTTTTTGGACTTCGATACAATGTACAGGAAAGATTCTTTTGAAGAGAGCAACTCAAATTTCAAAGAGTTTTCTTTTAGTTTTGGGATAAGAGCTAATATTGATAATAAATGTATTGACTATTAATTTTTTAATATATAATTGTTTGTAATTAAAAATTGTAGTACATTTACGCGTTTTAAATTAATTGAATGCTTTAAAAACATAGATGGATTCAGATAAGAATAAATACACTAGTGACGATATTTCATTGAGGGATCTTATTATTAGAGTAAGAGATTTTAAGAATGAATTGATTAATAATAAAACTATTTTCCTTGGGTTTATTATATTTTTTGTCTTATTTTTATTATATAAATCACTTAATGAGAGACCATCCTATTCTGCGACTTTGACTTTCATGTTAAACAAAGGAGAGGGAAGTTTGGGGGGATTGGGCAGCCTGCTGGGAGAGATTGGGTTTGGAGGAAAAGGTAAATATAGCAAGAAGAAGATGATGACTTTAAGCAAATCCAGAAGAATTATCGGTGATGCAATTTTCAAAAATGAGACAGTAAACGAAAGTAATGATTTGTTAGCAAATCATGTTATCAAGCATTTGGATACAATTGGGAAATGGGCAAATGTACCTTGGTACAATAAGCTACTTAATAAGTCCAATCCACTTAAAGGATTTCAATTTAAAAGTGGAGCAATTGACTCTTTTGATCTTGACTCCAAGGCAGCTTTTAAAGCAGTATATGAAAGCATAGCAGGAAGTGCAAACGGAGGTGCGGGATTGATGTCAAATAAGTTTGATGAAGAGTCGGGCATAATGGAAATATCTATAAATTCCAATGACCCTGAGCTTTCAATAGCTTTGGCTAATGATATTTTTGATGAATTAAGTAAGTTTTTTATAGATAAAACAATAGAGAAACAAAAAGCAACTTACGACATACTTAAAGAAAAAGTAGACTCAATAGAAGGAGAATTATCGTATAAACAAACGGCGTTAGCTGCCTTTGAAGACAGAGCTCAAGGACTATGGACAAAATCTGCTAAACTGAGGAAAAGCAAACTTCAGCAGGAAGTAAAGAAACTTGCTATTTTGTATGGAGAAGTATTGAAAAATCTGGAAATAGCCGATTTTACGCTTAGGAATAAAACACCTTTTGTTCAGCCTATTGATAGACCTATTTTACCTTTGGACGGAACAAAAAGATCTTTGCCGAAGTCAATAATTATCGGACTCATTTTGGGTTTGTTTTTAGGTGGTTTGTTTGTCATATTGAGAAAAATATATAGAGATGCAATATCTGAAGAATAGAAATATTAGTATTGCAATGCATAGTCAAATAATCAAAAAGGAAATATCTATTTTTTTTCGAATATTATTTATAGAATTAATAGATTTTTAATAACAAAACTTGCGACTTTGTCGTTTTGATTGGAATTATTATTTATAAAAGTAAAAAAATATTACGATGAATATTCAAATGGTAGACCTAAAAGGTCAATACAAAAAGATTAAAAAAGAAATAGATAAAGCAGTAATAGAAGTGCTTGAATCTTCTGCCTATATCAACGGACCAAAGGTCAAAGATTTGCAAATTCATCTTGAAGATTACCTTAAAGTAAAGTATGCTATTCCGGTAGCCAATGGAACGGATGCTTTACAAATAGCATTGATGGCTCTAGGATTAAAACCTGGTGACGAAGTTATAGTGCCAGCTTTTACATTTGTAGCCACAGCAGAGGTAATAGCACTACTAGGCATTACTCCTATAATGGTTGATGTTGATCCAAATACCTACAATCTCACGGGTGAAATTGTAGAAAAAGCTATAACAGCTGCAACTAAAGCCGTGGTGCCTGTCCATCTATACGGTCAAACCGCAGACATGGAGGGGATAATGAAGGTTGCCAAAAAACATAATATATATGTCATTGAAGACAATGCTCAGGCGATTGGAGCAGATTATACTTTTAGCGATGGCACTATAGCTAAAGCCGGCACGATAGGTGATATCGGTACAACATCATTTTTTCCGGCAAAAAACTTGGGTGCTTATGGAGATGCGGGAGCCATATTTACTAATAGTGATAAATTGGCAAATGAAATGAGAATAATTGCAAATCACGGTATGGAAAAGAGATATTATCACGATAAAATAGGTGTAAATTCCAGATTGGACTCCATCCAGGCAGCCATCTTGGATATAAAACTAAATTACCTTGACGAGTACGCTTCAGCGCGCAGAAAAGTTGCAGATAATTATGATAAAGCATTTAGCGATATCGAATTCATTCAGACTCCTGTAAGAACAGCTGAATCAACTCATGTATTTCATCAATATACCATGCGCATCACCAATGGCAAAAGAGATGAGCTGAACCAATATCTCAATGACAAAAAAATACCAAATAATATCTATTATCCTGTTCCTTTATATGCACAAGAAGCATTTAAGCACTTGTCAGGAGCGGTAGATTTTTTACCTTCTACCGATTTACTGTGCAAAGAGGTGATTTCCCTGCCAATTCATACTGAAATGACGGATGAAATTCAAGCAGTAATAATAGATGCGGTAAAATCATTTTTCGAGTAGAATAAAGGTAATAGTTAGATTATTTCAATTTGAGCAGAATGTCCTGGTATTAACAATAGACTTATGGTTTTTCATGAGAACAATTGTGTATACATTTTACCGTTTCATACAGCTCAGTTGAAAAGAGATTACATCTTATGTCTTTCCCAGTGGTTTTGTGCTTCTATTTCCTCTAGTATTTGAAGATAATTGTAGTATCTCAGTTCAGATATTTCTTCGTTTTCCATGGCTTCCTTTACAGCACATCCCGGTTCGTTGCGGTGGGTACAATTCGAATATTTGCATAACTTGGATTTATTAAAAAACTCTCTAAAGTTATGAGCGACATCAAGAACTTCAAGATTGTTAAAACTCAGATTTTTGATGCCCGGAGTATCTATTATTTTGCCACCGAAGTCCAAATCAAACATTTCTGCAAAAGTAGTAGTGTGTTGTCCTTTTCCTGTATAGTTACTCAACTCTTTTGTCTTTAAATTCAGTTTTGGTTGAATACTATTTATCAATGTTGATTTACCTACTCCTGATTGACCGGCTACAAGACTAATCTTATCTTTCATCTTCTTTTTTATAGTATCAATACCCTCCCTTTCTATTGCAGAGGACAAAAAACAATCATAACCGATTTTTGTATATACTTGTCTTAGATAATCAAAAACTCTCAAGTCCCCTTCATTATAGATATCTGATTTATTAAAGATAATAGAAACGGGGATATTGTATGGCTCAGTCATCAACAAAAACCTATCGATAAAACCTTGTTTCAGTTTTGGTTGATTTATAGTTATTATTAAGATGGCTTGATCTATATTGCTGGCAAGCAAGTGAAGAAAATGTTTTTTGCGGGGAGATTGCCTGACGACAATATTCTTTCTAGGATGAATATTTTTAATTATTCCTGTTTTTTCTTCAATATCTTCAATTTCAATATCGACAATATCGCCAACAGCTACAGGATTGGTCAATTTCATCCCTTGAAGTCTAAATTTTCCTTTTATTCTGCATTTGACCACTTTGCCTATATCGGACTCTACTTCATACCATGAACCGGTTGATCTTATAACAGTCGCTTTATTTATCAAAACAAATCATTTATTAAATGAATGAATTGCGTTCGCCAGTTCGGGGAGTAAATCCGGGGTCTTCTCAATAATGTCACCTATTACAATTAGGTCAGCCCCTGCTTTTGCATCTTCATATGCTTTTTTAGCTGTTTTTATCCCCCCACCCACGATAAGCGGGATGTCTATAGTATTGGATACTGCTTCAATAATATCTTCATGAATTGGGTTCATTGCTCCGCTACCGGCATCCATAAATATTGTCCTAAGTCCAAGTAATTCACCTGCCATTGCTGTACTAGCAGCAATATCAGGCTTATTGGCAGGGATTGGATTTGTGTTTGACATATAGGTTACTGTCGTTGGTACTCCTCCATCTATAAGCATATATCCCGTAGGAACAATCTCAAGAGGACTCAATTTTAGATAAGGTGCGACTACGACATGCTTCCCTATTAGTAGTTCTGCATTTCTACCCGATATCAGAGATAAGAGCAATAATGCATCAGCCTTATAACTCAACTGAAATGAGCTCCCGGGAAATAATATCATAGGTATATCACATTCCTTTTTAATGGATTCCAAAGTTTTATCGAGCATATCACTGACTATAAGACTTCCTCCTATAAAAAAATAATCGACATGTGAATCAATTGCCAACTTTAGAGTCTTTTCAAATTGTCTTAGCCGCATCTTATCAGGATCAAGCAGTACTGCAAATCTTTTTTTGCCATTTTCTTTTCCTTTTACAATATCCTTATATATTTTATTAAGCATAAACCATTTATTTGCAACAAAGATAACTAGTGTTGGGATAAAATTGATATTTTTAACAAAAAATCTATTAAACTTAATAAATAATAATCTTTTTTTCTGAAAATATGTGACTTACATTTTGAGAACCGTCATATTAATGTCCACCTTCTCAAGGTTGGCATTTTGGGGTTATGTAAGAGATTATCAATATTTTGGTAATCTCTTTTTTTGCTTGCAAGGACAGTAGGAACTAAAGTTATTCCACATCAAATCCTATATCATCTCTAAAGTACTTGTTGTCAAAGTCAATTAAATTTGCATTTTTCAAACTTTGCAATAAAGCATCTTCTTTTTTCTTAGCCAAGGAGGTGACTGTTAGGACCCTACCTCCATTTGTCAAGATTTTACCATCTTCTTTTTTTGTACCTGCATGAAAAATGATACTATCTTCTATCTTATCAAGGTTTTTAATTTCTTTTCCTGTTTCGTAATTTTCCGGATAATTTGACGAGGTCAACATTACTGTTACAGCATAGTTGCTTTCGTGTTCAATTGTATGTTCACTTATATCATTGGTGTAAAGAGAGTTTAAGAGTTTTACAAGATCATTTTTTAATCTTGGAAATACTACTTCAGATTCAGGATCACCCATTCTACAATTGTATTCTATGACGTATGGATCTCCATTGACATTGGTAAGTCCGAAAAAAATAAATCCTTTATAGTCGATATCTTTTTGCCATATTCCGGAGATAGTAGGTTGTATTATTTTGACAACAGTCTTTATCAATAAATCATCATTGATAAATGAAACAGGTGATATCGCACCCATACCTCCTGTATTTAGCCCTGTATCAGCAAGACCTACTCTTTTATAATCCTTAGCGATTGGCAGCATTTTGTAACTTTTGCTGTCTGTGATTACAAACACTGAATACTCTACCCCATCCAAAAATTCTTCAATGATTACATTGTCACCGGCACTTCCGAATTTGCCATCAAAAATATCAGCAATATCTTTTTTAGCTTGATCTTTATCCTCTGTAATGATTACGCCTTTTCCTCCTGCCAAGCCATCTGCTTTAATTACAATTGGTGTTTTTATAGTGTCAATAAAGTGAAAAGCATCTTCTTTTTGTTGTTTGTTGAATACTTTATAATCTGCTGTTGGAATACCAAATTCCTTCATAAACTCTTTAGCATAAGCCTTACTTCCTTCAAGCATCGCTCCCCTTTTAGAAGGACCGATTATTTTGAGTTTGGGTAATAGTGTTTTCAATTTATCATAAATACCATTGACTAAGGGCTCTTCCGGCCCTATAATTACCATCTCAATATTTGACTTTGTGATAAAACCAACTAGCTCTTCAATATTATCTATATCTATATTTACATTAGTGCCAAACTGTTCTGTACCGGGATTGCCCGGAGAAATATACAATTTTTCTAAGAGAGGGCTTTGGTGAAGCTTCCATGCAAAAGCAGACTCCCTACCTCCTGATCCAATTAATAGGATATTCATAATACAAGTATTTAAAAATAATAAAACCTCTATTCAATAATAAAAAAAGCAATTTCAGTATAATGCTCCAAAGATATTAACAAAAAATCAAATAATGTAAAAATAACTATTAAATTAATAGAATAGTCATATTTTTTCACAATTTGATTTATCAATCCAACCGGTTTCCTTATTCAAAAGTTTAACTTTATACCAATTATTGATACTATCTATCAATTGAAATTTTTCTCCGGGTTCTAATTTATACAACAACTCGCTCCTACTATCAGGAGCGTTGAAAAGGGAATCCGATTTTATAAGAATACATTTATCACTTTTATAAATTATTTTTTCCTTTCTAAATGATGCAAATATTGATACAGTTAAAAATAGAATCAAAACGAAAACATACAAAGAAAACCAGCCACTAAAACTATAATCTTTGAACCAATAAAAGCCAAAAACAATAACTAATAACAGGGCACTTAAAAATGAAAGAGCTGTCCATATCCCAAGGCTGAAAAGATTAGTCACTCCTATCCACCATCTATTGAGAAAAAAATCTGGAAGTTCGACAATCTCAGAATCAATCTTTCTTTTTGCTAAAAAAATATTGTGTTTTATGTCATTATCGTTTGGTTTATATTTCAGAGCTTTTTCATAATTCAAAATCGCTTTACCAAATTCTCCCTGTTTGAAGTAAGAATTACCCAAATTGTAATACAATTCCGGGGAGTATTGCTTTGATTCTACCAAAGAATCATACAATTCAATTGATTTTGCAAAATTTCCTTTGCTATATTCCTTTTTGGCATTTATCAAAACATCATTTTGAGAAAAAAGACCCGAGACGACACTCAAAACCAATATTAAAATCCTTATCACGCGCATAAAAAAAACTATTATATTATATATATTGAAAAGATAACGGAAATTGGGTGAAATAAATTTTATTTTTGTTATAAATATGCAGTTGTCTTGATTATTTCATTTTTGCTGAATAAGGACAACAATAGAAGCTATACCGGTCTAGTGCTTTGAAACATAAAACACTTTTTATGATGATCATATAGAATTTAGAATTTGCACTGCTAATTTTTGGCTATAAAATCATAATTCTATTGCCGTTTAATGCGAAACCCTGGCAATATTTTTTATATCATAAACAAATATTTCATTATTTAAAGAATCTATAGGGCGTACTAAATATTTCATTAAATCTTTGTTGCTCAATACTTTTTTATCTATGACAATAAAATATTCTATCCCTGCATCATTGTACAGATCTTTAAGATAATAGAATTTGTCAAAGTCATGAGCTAAAGTCCTTCCTCTACAATCAAAGTAATACAAGCTGATGTTTGGTGAGTCATCAGGATAAACTGCTATCTTTGTTTTATTAAATTTCAAATTATTTTTATCTAAAAATGCTTTAAATTCATGTTTATTATAATAAAAGCTTTTCGGATAGTTCAAAGAAACATTTTCCTTATTTAGGAATTGTAATTTCATGTATTCTCCGGCAAAAAACACATTGTAAATACCAAGTGATAAAGTTAAAACACTAAAAATAATTTTTAGTCTATTATTTTTTAACCTGTCACTCACTATCTTAAAGAAAATAACAATATTGAAAATATAAAACGGAATAATATCAATTGTATAGTAATCATGAACAGTAAACCTCTTCATCCATAATAACAAAAAAGAAGCAGTACCTATAAAAAATATAAAATAAAAAATTGATAACAAATCAAATCGTCTTAAAAAATATATAAGATTAAATACTATTACCGCAAAGAAAAACTTCATTAATGTATACTGAAAAACCCTTCCATCAAACCCTGTAGAAATATTGTGTAATGCAAATCGTAAATCCTTAGCTTCCAGCATTGTAAATGGCACTATTGAGGTAGAAAACACACCGGAATGGTGTATAGCATTATAGTGTTTTACCCAAAACACCCACATCGCTACGGGGAGTACTACACCAACAAAAACAACCACTAAATCTTTAACATTAAAACGTTTATATATCTTTAGTGCGGTTGCAATAGATTCTGTAAATATAATACTTAAAAACAATATAAGCATTGTTGGTTTTATGAGACCGGCTAAGGTAAAAAGGAGTATCGCCGGATAAAAATTTGAATTCTTACTTTTAAACCTGTATCTGTAGTAAAAATATGATCCTGCGAATAATAAACCAAGCGCGGGAGTATTAGGGATAAAACTATAACCATAAAATGCTAAAACCGGCATTCCTAATAATATTAAAATTATTGAGAATGCAAGAATAATATTATCATAGAAATAATCCTTTAGCAATTGTGCCAAAAAATAAATCCCAATATAATAAAGCAATAAATCTATTATCCTGAGTATATAATCATGATTACCAAAAATCTTATAAAAAAAAGCAGCTAAATAATATGTTAAGGGAAACTCACTTGCCGCTGCACTATCACCTGAAATCAGAGCATGAACTTTTGGATTGAAAAACGATAGCCCATTATGAAAATAGTTCATAGCAAGTGAAGCACTGTCACTCTGCCTCCATGTATGTACAGATGAAGGGCCAAATTGAGAAATATAAATGTAATTGTATACAAAGGATACCACAACTAAAACAATAAGTATCGACAAAGAAAAACAACTATTCTTTAGACTATTTTTTATCATAAATATCAGTATTAATTATTTGTCCAGAATCTAATCAAAATTTTTTTTTCAAAAATCAAGCACTTTATAGACAGACACTAATTATATTTTAATATTACTATTATTCACTATATATAGAGGCCTTTTACGCACATCTGTATTTATCCTGCCGATATATTCACCTATGATGCCCAATGACATTAACTGTATACCACCGATAAACATAGATGCTACTATCATAGATGTCCATCCTGTTATCACTCTTTCCAAGATAAAATAAGAGTACAATGCATAAAGCATAATTATAAATGCGATTATTGAAACAATTATACCCATATTACGCACATATACCAAGGGTTTGTTTGAAAATCCGGTAATACCATCTATAGCAAACTTGACCATCCTACTCAAAGGATACCCGGTAGTACCAAAGCGCCTTTCATCTCTCACAAATTCTACATAGCTTGATTTATACCCCATCCAAGCTATTTGACCACGTAGAAATTTATTCTGTTCTTTCATCTTTTTTAGATTGTCTACTACTTTTCTATCTATCAGCCTAAAGTCACCTGTATCTAAAGGGATATCTATGGAAGTCATTTTTTGTAATATACGATAAAATGCCTTAGCAGTAAATTTTTTAAACCATGTTTCACCTTTCCGCTCTTTTCTTTTGGCATACACTACATTATAACCTTCCTTATACTTTTTGTACATTTCAGGTATCAATTCCGGCGGATCTTGCAAGTCTCCATCTATAATGACTATCGCTTGACCTACTGAAAAATCCAAACCGGCAGTGACTGCAATCTGATGTCCGAAATTTCGCGAAAAATCAATGTATTTAACATTTGCATCTTGTGTTGATAGTTTTTGGATTATTTCAAAAGAAGAATCTTTGCTTCCGTCATTTACAAAAATCAGTTCATATTCGCCTGTGATAGAAATAACAGCTTTGGTCAATCTTTGGTACAATTCAGCAAGTATCTGCTCTTCATTAAAAATAGGTACTATTACAGATAATTTCTTTTTCATTATTTCATTTCTTGTTCCCTGTGCCTAAGTACAACTTTTACATTGTATTTATTCTTAAGGTAATTAGCAAAATGCTCTGCCATATATACTGATCTGTGCTGTCCACCGGTACATCCAAAATTAATCATAAGGTTGCTGAACTCACGTTTCAGATAAGTATTTAAAGATATATCAACAAGACCTTTTACGTTTTTAATAAACTTATGGACATCTTCCTCTTGTTCTAGGAAATTGATGACTTTAAGGTCTTTTCCTGTCAATTCCTTATATTGTTCATATCTTCCCGGATTATTTAGAGCCCTACAGTCAAAGGCAAATCCCCCTCCGTGTCCTGATTCATCTATCGGAATTCCTCTTTTATAGGAAAAGCTATTAACACTAACTGTCAATTTTTTCCTTTCCTTGCCTATTTTCTGTAGTCTCTCTGAGTTTACAAGTTTGTTCAAAACGGACATCAAAGTCGGTAGTTCAATTGGCAATTCAATACTATCAAGAATTCCTTTCATGTTTTTTATAGCAAAAGGAATACTTGCAAGAAAATGAGCTTTTTTCTCGTAAAACCCCCTAAATCCATAAGCACCCATCGCTTGCATTATCCTAATGAGAACATATCCAAAGTAGTAATTTTTGAATTTAATTTCGTCAACATTAATATATTTTTTAAGATTGCTTATATAATAATCCAACAATTCAGCTCTTATATCATCAGGAATTGCAGCTTTGGCATCATAAAGCAATGATGCTACATCATACTGAAGAGCTCCTTTTCTACCACCTTGATAATCTATGAAATAAATATTTTCATCCTTTAGCATTATATTTCTTGATTGAAAATCACGATACAAAAAATAATCTCTATCTGCTGTAAGAAGATAGTCCGTGAAAGATTGAAAATCATTTTCCAAAGCCTGTTCATCAAACTCAATCTGCGCCAATTTTAAAAAATAATATTTAAAATAACTCAAGTCCCACATCATTGATTGCTTGTCAAATTCCGAACGTGGATAACAATAGACATAAGGCAGACCTTCTGATGCTTTAATCTGAATTTCCGGCAATTGATCAAGTACTTGCTTATAAACACTTTTAAGTTTTGCAGGAAATTTACCGGTTTTCTTTTTATCGGAAAGGAAAGAGAACAAAGTCACATCTCCGAGGTCTTCCAAGAGATAAACATCGTTATCCAAATCAGAATGCAATATTTTGGGAACATTGATACCTTTTTTCAAAAAATGTTTAGTGAATTCCAAAAAGGCGATATTTTCCTTTCTATCAGTATTTTCAACTCCTATTGCAATTTTGTTTGCAGATTTGATTCTGTAATATTTCCTACTTGATCCGGATTGTGGTAGAGGAGTTATCTTATAGGGAGCTTCTCCACTCCATTTTATAAATATACTTACTATTGATTCGTTCATTATTCGATATATTTCATTTTATGATGTTGTAACGAGTTTGCATTATAAATAATACATATATGGCTCAAAAATAATAAAACTAATAGTTTTTTAATACTAAAAATCGTATTTATACTAGCCATCAAAGGATTTTCTAATATAAACCGCATATTTTTTATATACAAAATCCTGTCAAGGCTTATACCAAACCGCCATCATAATACTGCTTATACCGACAAATATGTTTCCATTCAGTTACTGACATATCTGTCAAATGCATATCAAAGCCAACTAAAGAACTGGGAAAAACTTCAACTCGTAGTACCGTTTGTATATTATCACGGCAAGGAAAACTGTTTAGCTTTGAGCCATATATATTAAAATTTAAATTTAAGAAAGTTATATAATTACTCGAAACGGATATAGGAAATCAAAGGAACTTTATAAGACAAATATTTCAGACCAACTGACCCGTTGGGAATTAAGGTAACCCCAAAATTAATAAAATCATTTTATTAAAAATATTTTCATTTTTTGCCTTGATGCATGACTGAACGGTCTTGACGAAGGAGAGAACCAAAAGAGTAAACCTCTTTTGGTAATGAAGGAACCGCTACATCAGTAGTGGGTGGGTTGATAAAATCATGACAGATTAATGCTGCTGGTATTTGCTTGGCTTCATGGCTAATCATTTTTCGATAATTGAAGGTAGGACTTGAAAGCATGCGATAGCATGACTTCAAAGCCGGCTTTGTAACTCATCATTCATAATTCACCATTTATTCATTTTATATTTTGTCTTTTGTCCTTTGAACTTTGTCCTTTGAACTTTTTTTTGTAATCTGGCATTAGAGGTACTTGGTCTGAAGTGTTTCATTAGAATGTTTTACCAGTTCAACCTGTTTATTTAGATTATTAAATTTTTGGGTCATCTCTAATTCACACTATAAAATCAATTGAATTTTTTATATCATTCATGTTCAAGATGTTATTAAAACTATTATTTTTACGGGTCAGTTGTTCTGTAGTTTTTGCTTATTCAATGAAAAAAAAATCTTTGCATAGCTAAGGCTATGGAAATATTTTTTGAAGATGAAGAAGCGAAAATTAAACTTTTTATAATCAGCCTATTGGTAGCAGTTTGGTATAAATTCAATGAAATAGTGGAGATAAACTTAGATGAATTGAAAAAAATACTGGAAACTTTTTCACCGAATGCTAAAAAAGAAATTTTGACAACTTATCAATTAATAAAACAAGAAGGAATAAAAGAAGGATTGGAACAAGGATTGGAACAAGGAATTGAAAGAAAAACAATTGATGTTATCATGAGAGGACATCAAAATGGTATCTCTATTTCTATTCTTTCAGCCATAACCGGACTAAATGAGGAGAAAGTTCAAAAAACAATCAAAGACAACAGATAGTAACTGTCTAAAAAGTAATTAAAATCATTAAAAATCAGACCCTATATATAAAACCTGATTTTTAAAAAACTTCCTTAGAAATCTTACTTTAACAAAAATTACTCAGATCTTCTTTCACAAGGATTATTTAGTGTCTATCCATAAAGTCATTATAATTTAAAAGATTTTTTTATATTCTGATATATTTTGTAGATATTTTGATTATTTTTGGAGTTTTGTAACTAATAATTTCAAATATCATGAAAAGTATATTTTACATAATTGCAGTTATTTTTCCAATGCTAATTTCAGGACAAACCAAAAATTTATACATACCTAGAAACATGTCCAAATCCTTTTTAGCTGGCTTTAGAGCTACTAATGGTGCTCCTGGAAAAAATTACTGGCAGAACAAGCCTTCATATAAAATAAATATTGATTTTAATCCTAAGACTTATTTATTAAAAGGCAGCGAAAGCATAAAATATGTAAACAATAGCCCTGATACATTAAAGCGTTTGGTGATTACATTGCTTGGAAATATTTACAATAAAAACAATCATACTCACGATTGGGGCATGAATAGGAAAATCATGCATGATGGAATAGTTATCGAAAAATTAAAAGTGAGAGATGTCGATCTTCCGATGAAAAGCAAAAAGCTAAGAAAGTCAGGAACAAACATGTATATTGACCTTGATAAACCATTGCCCCCTAACTCAAGTATTGACTTGGATTTTGGCTGGAGATATAGCTTTCCCTTGAATGCAGTAATACGTTCGGGGAACTATGGAGACAGTACATTTATGATTACTTATTTTTATCCCAAAATCGCAGTTTATGATGACATCAACGGTTGGGATAGGCATAATTATACGGGATTTGGTGAGTTTTATGGTGAATATGCAGACTATGATGTGAGTATTACTGTTCCGGGAGATTTCAAAGTCTGGGCAACAGGAGAATTGCAAAATCCTGAAAAGGTTCTTACTCCCGAGTATTTGCAGAGATGGAAAGATGCCCATGTAGTTGGAAAAATGATAAGTATTATACGAAAAGATGAAGTAGAAAAGCGGAAGGTAACACTTCCCGGTGATAAATTGACTTGGCATTATAAAGCAAAACATGTTACTGATTTTGCATTAGGTACATCAAATAGATTCAGATGGGATGCCAAGACTATTGTTGTGGATAAGAAAACAGGAAGGAAGACGTTTTTATGCACAGCATATGCAAAAGACAGGAAGTTTTATCCAAGGATTATTAATTTATTGGACACGGTTTTAACTGATTATTCTACTAAAATACCGGGTATACCTTACCCATTTCCATCCATGAAGATATTTAATGGTAATGCAGGCATGGAATTTCCGATGATGTGCAATGACGCTGAGGACAATACGTGGGTTGGAAATGTAGGATTGACATATCATGAAGTGGGACATTCATATTTTCCTTTTTTTGTTGGGACAAATGAGCGCAAATATGCTTGGATGGATGAAGGTTGGGCTACTTTCTTCCCGAGCTTTTATATAGAAAGTCATCTTTCTAATGATTCGGATTACAATTATCTTGAAAGAAGGATGGGGACTTATGCTAGTTTTGCAGGAAGTGATCTTGAAGTGCCAATCTTTGTCCCTGTCGATTTGCTCAGACTGAGAAGACCTTACCGACAAGCTAGTTACAACAAACCTTTTTTGGCATACTATTATCTAAAAAATTATCTGGGAGAAGCGCGATTTTTGAAGGCTCAACGTGGATATATGAACAGATGGGCAGGTAAGCACCCAATGCCTTATGATTATTTTAATTCGATTAATGATTTATCAGGAGAAAACTTAAATTGGTTTTGGAAAAACTGGTTTTTTGATTTTGGATATGCTGATTTAGGAATTTCAATCAAGGAAGGCAATATTTTAGAAGTTTCTAACATTGGTAAATTGGCATTGCCGGTTGTAATACAAATAAACTATAAAGACGGCACTAATTCTGATATCCAACTCAATATGAAAGTGTGGAAAAATGATAATGAAAAATTGATATTTCCCCTGAAGCGATTTGATGAGATTACTTCTATTTCCCTTGGAGCAGATTGGATAGTAGACGTTGATAAAAGTAATAATACAATTGAACTCACGCCAAAATCAAAGTAGATATGCATTCTAAGTCTTGATAGTGTCTTTCCATAAAGTCATTAAAATTTAAAAATAATCTTTTTGCGATATCATGTAACTACACAGATAGAATCATTTTGGCTGAAAAACGTTCTTTTTGCATTAAAATTTATCAATATTTTTTGAAATAGCGCCACTATTCCTTCAAAATATATGATTCTTTTA